>Ga0222718_10000393_pt1 | contig 46519 bp, 20 predicted proteins | sample C33_27DmetaG_FD_165045 | JGI IMG/M metagenome (GOLD analysis project Ga0222718, IMG submission 165045) | Estuarine water microbial communities from San Francisco Bay, California, United States - C33_27D | ecosystem: Environmental > Aquatic > Marine > Unclassified | place: USA: California...
TATGATGCCTTTCCTTCTGATTTTTAATTATTTTACCGTTAGGTATACAACGCCCTGAATTATCAGGTTGGGACATTTTATACTCATTATATGCATATTTTTCAAAACGAATTTTATCAGATTTTGACGAAAATCCTAAATGTATAATTACATCAAAAGTTTCTCCAGATTTGATCTTATTAGCAGTTAAATTACTACCAAATTCATCAACAGATAATAATTCTGTAAAAATTTTGGTTTTTCCAAAATCTATCTGTTTTAGTAATGATAATATCTTTTCAGACACGTTATGTTCGAAATTAGAAAATTTTGGATAGCCTGTAATTAACACACTGGGGGCATCCATGATAATTTGGATAAGTAGGAGATAGTTGGTGTTTTCCCATACATACAATCGCTATATTCATCATTCAGGTATTCCTAGCACGGGTATATGGCAGAGGAGCTTGTAGTCAATATTGCTGAAGACGAAGAGCTAGAAAAAGTAAGTAGATTAGGTGTTATTGGAGTTATTTGGATTGAACTCAATGGTGGAATTGGACCATGGGGGACTTTGAGACCGTTATTCTCAATTATTCTAGCCCTTATACCGTTTCTTTTTTTAGGTCAACATTTTAATCGGCAACACGAGAAAGCAAATGGCTGGTTCTTGATACAGTTACCATTACTCTTCACAGTGATTTTGTGGTTTCTACTATATGTTTGGTCTATTGGAGATGCATTTTTTGTTTCGAGCAGAATAGTTGCTAAAGCCGAAAATGAATGATTAAAAATTGTCATCTAACTCTAGGGGACTGAATAGATGACCGGGGCTTGTAGATTTCACTAATTGGGTTCTAATTACTCTCTCCCAGTCCCTTAGTAGCATTATCGCATTTACAAAGGGAATCTCAGAGCCATTGATTATAGTTCTGATAATTGTGTCAAATATGTCCATGCGGTCTTGGTCTATGTTTTGTATCAGTTTATCTAATGGGAAATCCTCTATTTTTGGAGTTTTTATCTCACCTGTGATAGGCCATGAATCAGTTATTTCCAGAGGTAGATTTTCCATCTCAAGAGATGCTTTCTTTTTTAATTCATAAAGGAGAATATTGATATATTTTGAGACGACTAATGCAGATTCAATTATTGGTAGATTATACTGCTTAACGAAATTAGATAGATTCTCTTGTAGAAAAAGCAGTTTCTCTTCCAAAGAATCTGCAGGAGATGGCATCTCCCCTTCACTGTCCATGTGTCAACCGAAAGTAAATTAGCAAATTAATGCAATGAATCTCAGGTAGTAGTTCTATCGTCATATCTTATCGGCGAAGCACTATTTCCACGGACTCCATCTAACATATCATCCTCGATCTCAAAGAAGTCATTTAACCAGTCTCCATCAGTATCCCATTTAGTTGGATCTGTACCATCTGCGATCTGATCTCCATCAATATCTAAAGTCCACCACCCATATACATATTCGCCGAGTCCAATATTAGGGAAATGATACTGATCGCCTGCAAATCTCTCATAGGAATCTGCCCATTCACCGCTACATAGGGTCTCATCGTCAGTTGTATCTAAATACTGATAATCTAAATCATTATCATCAACTATTAAAGCAAAGAGTTGGTCATTATTATTGATTTTATACATTCTGAAGTAATTGGATGCCAAGGCAGATGAACCGGAGCATGTACCTAACAAAGACTCTCTTAATTGCCACCATTCTTGGACATAATTTCCTGAACAATCATTTAATAAAGATTGACGAACCAATGTAGGAGAAGATAATGAAGCATTTACAACTCCATAATATTCTTGGAAATTATTGTAAGGTTGGTAGACACAATTCCCTCCTGAACAGTCCCACCCTCCATCATTATCTGCATCTTGGCCCGCATCATTCGCGTCTGTTGCATCATGTGTAAACCATACCCAATTCAGAACTGGTCTGGATATGACATTATTAGAAATCAGAACTGGTTTCAGATTATTCGCTGAAATTTGTTCCCATTGGACTTGAATTTTGAGATATGATGACCAATTGTCATTAGTTTCGTTCCAACCCCTGTAATATTCATAGAAGTCAGGCATCATATCTCCATCTGTATCGTTATCTAAAGGATTAGTACCATATTTGAAAACTTCTCTACCATCACTTAAATTCATATCTTGAATATAGTCTGTAACTTCACCATTAGTGAATACTGGTTTCATAACCATAGAATCATCATCTGAATCAGCATCTAATGGGAATGTTCCATTTTCATATTCCATAATATTGCTAAAGAATAGAGGGACGAGCCCATTACTAATTTGATTTTCTATATTCGCGGGAGTAAATTGTCTATTTTCCCATTTACCTTGAGTTGCAGGTACATCTTCCCATTGCCTGTCATACCAACCATCTTCATCAGGGTCATAATTTACATCGAGAGGGTTTATTGGGTTCATTGACCATCTATAGTCATTGACTGGTAAGTACTGGCCATATATCGAGTAACAATATTCCCAACCATCAGGCATCCCATCTCTATCCGAATCTGAATCTGTAGGGTCACTAATTCCAGCCAAACTAATATTGAAATTATCAGGATTAAGCTGGTTAATCAATCCAGTTTTCTCGAAAGAAGATATAGATTTCGTAGAGAAAGTAACATATAATTGACTCAGAGCCAAGGAGTAACTCATAGATTGCTCATCCATGTATGCATTCACAGTATCGGCTCCGTATGATACTAAACCTGTTCCATTCGGAATGCTGTCTATTGCCAATTTTTTGCCATATATCCTAGACTCAAATTCTGCCAGATTATCGAAAGATTCAGAGGGGGTAATTATTCCATCTCCATTACAATCATAAGAGTCATCGTCACTATCAACAGAAATATCTGTACCTGTAAGAAGATTCATCTCCCAACGATTGTCTTCGAGATTCCATTCAGTGAACCAATATTCGTAACCGTCACTCATTCCATCTCTATCTGTGTCTTCAGTAGTAGGATCAGAAACTCCAAACAATGCTTTCAATAGAGGTTTTGCAGTAGCCCCGCCTTGCCAATCAGTAAACTGCTGAAGCGCGAGTTGAGCTCTCCCTTCTTTGTTAAATAGAATCCGGTACACTCTATTTTCAGCCTCAGAGGGGTCAAGGTACTCTGCTTCTTCCCAAAGACGAGGAGCATCAGGAGGAGATAGCCCCCCATTAAATGGATTGTTTAATGTTAAATTAAGTTCAATTTGATCGGAGATACCGTCATTATCAGAGTCATAATTACCATCATTTGGAACAAGTGGATTTAGGGTCCAAACACCATCTGTTGAATTCCATCTTGTGAAAATTAACTCCATACCGTCAAGTAATCCGTCTGAGTCAGTATCTGGATTATTTGGATCTGCTGTAAAACCCGTTAGATTTATCTGTTCAGGTGACAAAAATGAACCAAAGGAACTGGAGGATTCCGCAGATAACCAAGGATTAGGTAGATACTCTCCTCCAAAGTAAAGTAGATAGAATTGTGGAACTGTAATTAGAGTGTCTATCTCTGAAAGATTACTAGAAATTACATTATATTCTTCCCAGTTATTCATTCCATCTCCGTCTGGGTCTCCTACACGGTCATTTTCATTGACTGGATTTAGAGTCCAAGCACTATCAAAAAGACTCCATCGAGCATGGAAAAACTCCCAGCCATCTGGCATTCCGTCTTGATCAGAATCTGAACTAAGTGGATTACCCGAACCAATGTCTATTTCAGAAGTAGCATTGATTAGATTATTGTAAGAATTACTGGCATACTTACCGAATGAACCGCCTGCAAAATCTTCCCATGTATCATTGAATAATAATGTAGTGAAATTCTCCGGGAAAGGTATCCCATTGTCAGTACTATCTGAAAATATAAGTTCTGATTTCAAATGGAACTCCATCCAATTTACGAGTCTCTCTTCAAGTTCTAAGATGCCGTTATGATTTACATCGTATCCATCTCCATCAGGGTTATTTAATGCATCAGAGCCATTCAAAGGATTCAATCCGGCAGCATCAACAGACCAGGAGCAAGAATACCTTGCTTCCCAACCATCAGGTAATGTATCTCCATCTGAATCAACATTGTTTGGGTCAGTGGCTATCCAATTTAATGCTGCATCTGAACTTTCACCATGAGAGGGTAATCCTTCGTTGATAACTGATTGGAGTAAATTTGACCACTTATATTCGCATAGATTAGAAAGACCGTCGTTATCAGCATCTTCATCAGCATCGTTAGGATTTCTTGGATCTAATGTCCATAGATTACCTCCATTGTAAACATCTCCAATCCATCTTCGGTTCTCAATTTCCCATCCATCAGGCATTCCATCTCCATCAGAATCAGTATCGGTCGGGTCTGTAGGACCGTCTGTTCCTCCGCCTGCACCAGAACCAAGCCATCCTTCAAGATGGACTGATAACGCTTCAGAACCTACTCCTTCATCACAAATATATTCTTGATTTAAGTAGTGACAGTCAAAGTTAGTAGATTCTGTGAACCAACCCCAATATTCTTCACCATCAGTTAGTCCATCTCCATCAGTATCAGTATTTCTTGGATCTGTTCCATTGAAACCATTTTCAGAGTTAGTGATAAATCTGAATTCATCCAAATTAGTCCAGCTCCTGTCAATTCCCTCACCAAACTCTGAATCGTATAGAATTCCATCCGCGTCAGCATCTCTATCACGGTCATATGGATCCGTTGGATCAAGACCATGAATAAATTCCCAACCATCAGGCATCCCATCAAGATCGGAATCAGTAGATTGAGGGTCAATGGGCATGATATTCATGTAATTTCCAGGAGAAATACCGGCAAACAAGATTATTGATTCAGAAGACTCTAAAGTAGCTAATGAACTGACTAAACCAGGAAGGAATGTTTGATTGTCAGACATTCCTGTTACTCCTTGATAGCCTCCTTCAAGAACCCAAGTTCCATCTTTAGAACCCACAATTACTTGATTGCCAAATGTATGAATTGAATGAACATCATTTGATCCTGATAGCCAATTTTCCTGATTCCACATCCTCTCTGAATCAAAAGCAGTTAGTGGCATTGATATCAATTTATCAACATCAATCAAATGTAAACCTCCTGATGTGCCAATCCAAGCACCTGTAATTAATTCAAAATTACCAGATGAGTCTTTAGGGCCTGCGGGTTGTAGAATATTTACTATGGCCGACTTTGAAACATTGAGTAAATCTGCTTTTTGAACGAAATTTTCTGCGTTTTCTCGGTTAAATACCCACCAAGGAGCACCTACTGAATCAGTGCCATCTGTGGTATTCCAAGCCATTAGTCCTCCATCAGTTCCAATGAGGAGTAAGGGTCCACGTCCATCCATTTCCATATGCAAAGCAGTATTGACATTAGCCGCATTATTGGATAAAATCTCAGATGTTGATTCAAGATAAATTAGAGAGTTTATTGATTGCCCGGATATTGATACAGTCCAAACATCTTGTCCCGAGAAAAGCATTAGATCTAAACTTCCACTACCTGTACTAAGTACAACCATCTCATTAATCGAACCGACAGAAACGCTAGATTCAGAGTCTTCAAAAGTCGTTGAATCTATTTGTGGAACTCCGTTCTGCATTTCTACTATTGATATTCCTTGATTAGTTAACAATATTAGATAGTCGCCATCCTCATTCGACCAATCCATCATTGAATTCAAAACTAAACCAGATGGTAGATTAATCATTGAAGATACTTCGTTAAAGGGGTCCAGTATTGTAATCCCAAATTCAGAACCTACGAGCAATCTATCTCTCTGATTATCTGAAATGATACTATGAACAGCCGCATCAACTAATTGCGGTGAGGTAGACTGATCGTATGTCGAGAAACTATCGTCAGAGTGAGATAACTCTATACTTCTTAGACCAGGAGTAACAGATACTCCTTGGTCATAAAATATCATGTACTCTTCATAATTGCTAAATGATTCCCCCCAACTAGATGTTGCTACTGAAGTATCAGGAATAATGTATCCATCTCTATCAAGATCCCAACCATCTGAATCTGAATCTAGAATTGCATCACTAGCATTTCTTGGATCAAGGCCATAATGTACTTCCCAGCCATCAGGAATACCATCTCCTGGAACTGCTAAACCTACAGAAATAACTTCTGCCCAAGAATAATAATCGGAATCTGATTCAGTAGGGTCACTTCCAAGCCATCCATCTCCGGTTTCTCTCTCTACTGATTTCTGACAGGAGTCAGAATTTAATAAATTAATTTCTCCAAAACACCACAAACCATCTCTCTCAGTTACCCAATTATCTGGGGTTCCAAAAAGATACTCTTCTGAATTGGTATACTTCTCAGCATCATCTATAATACCATTTCTATCGACATCAAAACCATCTCCACATCCAAATGTAAAATCAGCACATCTATCAATATCTTCCCACATATCGCTAGAGTCTAAAGGGTCGAACCAAAGACATGTCCATGCATTTGTCGTATTGAGATAACCAAGACCACCTTCAGTACACATATAAATTTCATACCCGTCAGGTAGACCATCACCGTCTGTATCTGCTACTCTCGGGTCCAGCCATTCTCTCATTCCTGAATCAGTTAAATCTCCTGGCTTGCCCGTTAAAGATACTCTATCAGTAAAGCATCTGTCTAGCGTGTATGGCCAACAATACTCAAGGAGGGCACTAGCACCATCATTATCATGATCAGACATATTGTCTGTGCCATTTCTGGAATCAAGTCCAGATATACTAATTATTTCAGTTCCTAAATCTATGATTATATCTTCTCCGAACAATATTTCTTCATGGAAATCCGGTATCTTATCTCCGTCTTCATCAGTTACTGGAGGTCCGCCCCCTGCGGCTTCACCTGGGTCGACATTTTCTACCGGTGCTTGTGGCCGGGTTTGAGAAACAAAGGCTAAACTTGACAAAATTAGAACTGTCATTAGAAGTGCTGTCTGTTTACGCCTCATGCTATGACCTCGTCTTAACTACCCTTAGCGACTTTCATGCATTTATGACCATGATGGAGCGTCGTTCGGACAAATGCATATGATTGATACATTGTGGTGGTATCGAAATGGTGTATAAAAACAATATTTTTGTTATTTGAAACAGATTAATTGAAGGACTAAACGTTGGCTCAAGAGATGATTGATATGGGGTTACAGATTACTCATTTAGGTTCAGGTAGCAGAGGTAATTCTACCTTACTAGAATCAAATAGTTGTAAAATACTAATTGATTGTGGGTTCTCGTTGAAACAAACTGAAAAGAGGTTATCAACAATAAAAATTGAACCAAGTTCAATAGATGCTATTTTTATTACTCATCATCATGGAGATCATTCAAAATCCGCACTGAAAGCGTCTCAAAAATGGGGTTCAAATCTATACTGTAATATTGAAACTGCAATAAAAATGGGTTGGAATCCTATGTCAGATTGTAGAACATTCGGCAATTTAGAACGGATAAATATTAATGATGAAATAAGTGTTCTTCCAATACCAATCCCACATGATGATGCTGAAAACATTGCTTTGATAGTGAGTAACGGTGATGGGAATAGAGCGGGTTTCGTCACAGATCTAGGAGAGGCAACTGTAGAATTGAAAAGACATTTGAAAGGGTGTTCACATATTTCAATTGAAGCGAATTATGACCATAACAAATTAATGCAGGGACCCTATCCTGATTCACTAAAAAGACGAATTACTGGCCGTGGTGGGCACTTATCCAATAGCCAAACTGCAGAAATTTTATATGAAATCATGACTCCAAAACTTAGGACAGTTGTTTTATGTCACCTTTCAGATAAAAATAATGCACCACACCTCGCTGAGAGTGAGGTATTGATGAGAATTGGTGAGGATTTCAAAGGTATGATTTTTATCTCTGAGCAGTCAGGACCAGAATTTAAAATTATGATTGGAGAGGAAAAAATCTGCAGCCGTATTGATAGCGAGATTAGTGACCCATGACTACTCTGTGAACAGAGTTTTGGACTTCCTTCATACGATCGTTTGCACCAAGTTCGCGGAATACTGAAAGAGCTTTTTGCAGATACTCCATCCTCTGAGAGCGATCGGTCTCAACTTCACCGAGACGGGCAAGTAGCTCCCCCTTCAGATGACGGAAGTCATTCGCTTCTGCTAGTGCTAATCCTTCTAAATAATGTTGAGAAGCTTCCTCTTTCCTACCCGCATCGCTTAACACTTGACCTAATAGCATTTCAACTTCAACCGCACTATGAGGGTCCGCCTGTTCAGATAGAATCTCTAGAGCACCGGAGTAATGTAACATTGCTAAATCATTATCCTTAATTTTAGCATAATATCTCCCTAATACTGCTCTTGCTCTGGCGTGAAGGGTTTCTTGCCCATTATCCTTAGTTTCGTCATGAGCCAACATTGCGTGATCTCGAGCACGATCGAATTCTCCCATCTCTAAAAATGCAGATGCGAGACGTATTCTTGAATCACATAATTCCGGATTACTTTCTGAATCTAACAACTCTTCCACGTTACCGTATACTTCTAAGGCGTGCCTATTATCTCTACGGCGACGGAAAATATAACCCATGTTATTGTAAGAACGCGCTGCAGAAACTGCATCTCTGGTCTTAATTTGAATTTCTAATGCCTGCCTGTGTAATTCTAATGCATCATCCATTGCACCTCTTTTAACAGCAATATCAGCCCTAGAAGATAATAATCTAGCTAATTCCTTATTTTGTTTGTTTTTACGTGCTATAGGAATTGCCGCATCATATTCTTTCTCTGCCGCGTCCCAATGCCCCTGGATCGATAGAATATCTCCTCTAAGTTCTCTTACAATTCCCCAGGATATAGAATCGAAACCTTCCCTATCCAAAGATCTTAAAATTCCTAGAAGTTCTGTGTGTCCAGATTGTACCAGATTTGGTCCTTCTGAAGAAAGAACTTTTGCTAATTCTTCAATTTGATCTGAATTATGTAAATGGTGAATAAATTCTATCCTGTCGGTAGGACTTGCTTTACGACTACGATACCAATTCACTGCATTATTATGTAACTCATGACGTAAATTTTGCTCCATTGATAGTACTAAAAATTCTCTAACTAAATCGTGAACATCGTAATTTTCGCTGTCTGCTTGCCTTGCTAGACCTTTCTCAACTAAATCGTCTAAAAGATCTATTGCTGCATCAAGATCACTCAATGCACTCAGAGGCATTGGTTCACGGAAAACTGCGATAGCACCTAGAAGCCTCTTTTGTGGACCTGATAACCTACTAAAGATTTCTTTCTCAACAAATGTTTCTAATGTAGCGTGAAAAGTTCCCCCTACACTACCTCTATTTATCAATTCTAAAACTAGTGGGTGACCTCTAGAAAGCGAATAAATATGAAGGAATTGAGGGGCGTCCATATCTGGCATAGCGGAGAGAATCTGTTTGCTTGACTCTTTATCTAATCCTTCAAGAGGCATTACTAAAGTGAGAATTTTTCCTTCAGAGTCTTTCTCAGGTACAACCATTCTAAAAGATCTTGAGAACATAATTACACCTACTTGACTGAGGTTAGGAATTCTTGTTGCTATACCTCTCAAGATAGTAATTAGAGTTTCATCGCCAACTTTATGTAAATCGTCAATTACAATTAAACTTGGAGAATTCCTAAGCCCTTCTATGATTAAGTCAATCGTGACATTGGACTGCGGTATTGGTGTTGCAGCTAAGTAATCTGAAAGTCCATTATTGCCCATTGTTGCTTGCCATTCCGCAGTAGCCTCAAGAAATGCTCTCGAACCTTCCCAATCTTGACAGCGATGATATAGCAAATTTCTTTCATGAGTGAATCTCTCAAGAATTTTTCCAGCAAGAGCGGTCTTTCCGATGCCAGCAATTCCTGGAACTAATATTGAGGATGACCTTTTTTCAAGAAGATTAAACATGTCATCAACTTCTTTCTCTCTACCGAAAAATTTTCTAGTTCTTGGTAGGTCATTGAAAGAGGTTACTAATTGCTTCTCAATATGTTTTGATAAATCTCTCTCAATTAATTCAGCTGAAAGTACCGATAAATCTAAACTACCATTATCATCGATATATCTCAAGATATCCACATGTCTCAATGGTAAATCAGTTAGCTCAAGAGCATTAATTAAAGCCACGCTTTTTGAACTTCCATCGAGAAATTTCAGCCTTACATTTTGAGTACTTACTTTTTCCCAAATTCCATTAGCTACTTTTATCCCATCGTCGGTAAGGAAATACGCCTTCCGCTTACGGGAAACTCCAGTTACATGTGCCTGCCTTTCAATTAGAAGACCCTGTTCCCTCATACCAGAAATTGCTCTAGGGACATTAGATCTCGCAATTGCTACCGAGTTAGCGATGCCCATCTGCGATAATGCGAATGGTACTTCGACTCTACCAGCATGTTCAACATAGTCTCTGAGGTGTAATAATATCCTCTCTTGGACGCCCGGCCTTGGCACGGCTATGTTGCTCATATAGTACAGCAATCTGAATCAATAGAAGAAGTTTCGGTGGTGAAGTCTCTGACTCAAGTCAACAAAATTAATAATTTGGGTCTTCAATCCATTCATTTGATTCTTCATCCCAAATCCATCCGTCAGTAGATTCTTCAACGTTAGAAGTCATATTCGCCGTGGAGTCAATAGAAGAGGTATCATCACTTTCATCATCATCTTCAATTTCTACAAAGAAATATACAAAGACCCCTCCTAAGATAGCCAAGATTACTATTGAAATCATTCCAATCATTAAGGTTGACATTCCTTCATCTGCAGCACCTACTGAAATCTGAACACCACTTGAGTAGTCCGAACCAACATATCTGAAATCAGGTGTAACTGGGCCTTCATCAAATCGAGAGGATGGAATATCTAGAGACCATGTAGAGTCACTATTTACTACAGTATTATTGGCAGGCACCTTGTTAATCAGAGCAGTGACTGTTTTTCCAGGTAATCCGACACCCGAGAATGTTATACTTTCTCCCTCTTTAACAACAGTAACATCAGGGACATCAATTTGGAAACTTATTGGTATTACTGTGAAAGTAACGTCCAATGAAATTTCTTTGGAACCAAATGGATCAGTAGCTACGAAAATTACATTTTCTAATGTCCATGCATCCATATCGGAGTCATAGAAGAACATAGAAATTGGATCATAGACAGCGATTCCATCCTGACCTACATTAATTACTAATGCGAAATTATCATCGGAAGTTGCTTCAGAATCAAAGACAGATAAAATTAGGTCTTGTCCATTATCTATCTCAGTGAAGAATTGATTAAGATCTATCTCAGCCTTAGTACACCTATCTTGTGATTGGGACTCAATTTCACAGTAAAGAGTTATTTCTTGCATCCAATTTTCTGAATTGAAAACAGGTTGGTTATTTCCAGCATCTGAAGGATTATCAGCAATTATTGAAATTGTAGTCAAATCACTGAAATCATATCCGTCATATGATTGGACATCAATCTCATATTCGAAGTCATGTTGTAATATTGTTGGGTCCCAAGTAGTTGACCATGCTCCATTAGTTTCAAAATCAAATACTGATTGTTGATGAACAATGATATCTCCGTTGAAAATATCTCTGACAGTTATATCTACTCTAGAAACAGAGCCATCATTATCTCTTGCAACACCCTCAATCGTATTATCAGAGACTGAGAGCCTTTCGCCATCCATAGGTGTCAGTAAACTTACGAAAGGTGCTGAATTAGAATTGTCAATAGTCAATGTCATTGTTACTGGTTCGCATTCATCTATAACACTAAGACAAAAATCTGAATCTGATGCCCAAATTGTGAATGTGTATTCAGAAACAACTCTTGGTTGGCCACTAAAGTCCCATGTCCATGACCAATCAGCACCACCAGTTGTTGGAGTTGTACCTTCGAAGTTAGGCCCGCTAATGTAGAAATAAATTTCCCCTACATCTTGACTACAAGCAATAGGGCAACCATATTGATCGTAAGCAGTTCCCTCGAATGTGACGGTGCCATCTGACCAAGTTGAGCCATCGCTTGGAGTACTTACACTGATTACAGGAGGAGCCGCGTTCAACTTAATTGTCCTTGTAATAATTGGACTGTAGTCGATTCCATCAAACGATCTAAACTCAAATGTATAGTCAGTTTCTTGATACCCAGACATGTCAAATGAAAAATACCAAGAATTGAATGGGTGATTAAAACGCGTAACGGTCCCAGGCTCAGCCCCACTGTCATCAACTGCCATACCAGCAGAGGTCCATTCACTAGTGAAAGGGTCTCTTACTTCAACTGAATGGATATATCCTTTTTGATCCCATTGAGCTAATTCATCTGTAGCATAAAATCCAGCTAACTGACCGTCATGCGCAGAACCAGTAAAATTCACTACTTTCCTGAACGAATGACCTGTTTCTTGAATTACTGATATAGACGGGCCTATATTTACTAAATTTATTATATCTTGATACGTATTATCTTGAATAGTAAAGTCATTTCTATCATAACCAAAGCCAAATTTGTATGCAGTGTAGTAATAACGAGAAAGCTCCCTAGTTCCTGCACTATAATCACAATCATCATCATTATTATCAATCGTTAAATCACCATCATTGTCTATCCCATCGGAACATGAATCTTCATATTCATCGTCTGCAAAACCATCAGGGTTATCTCCTCCAGCAAGGCCTCGGAAATCAAGATGCGAGTCTGATGCTAGGGCAAACCAGGGAGTATATCCATCTTCATCTGTGTAAAGAGAGTAAATATCATTCCCTAGAGCATCTTCTATTAGCACATTTGCATTATCTACTTTCATCCCATCTACCAAGGTTTGGAATCTCACCATTTCTGCCCTTCTTACTTGGACTGCAAATTGAGTTGGCTGAGACTTAATAAAAATCTTCGAGGTGTCGACATTTGAAAGGTTAGCGAATGTAAAGACTGTAGAGTTATTATCCATATTAACTGCCAATGGGAAGTCCCTAGGAGTTAAATTATCACAACTAGAACATTCAGAAATTGGTGTTGGGATTATAGCACCCTGGAATCCATTTGCAGGCCAAGCCTCTTGATCAGGCCAGTCTAGTATTATAGGATACTCACCAGGAGATGCACTTGGAATGAACTCAGATTGAACTGTTACAGAAGATTTAGTAATATTATAAGCTGTTTCAATACCATTCCAAGTATTCAATGAAAAGAAGCCAAGAGAACCATATTGCTGTGTATTTGCAAATCCGCTATCATAATTTCGGATTACTGCTCCAGTTCCTGGAGTGTTAAACAAATTTCTTTGGACATCCATCAATCCGCCTATTGCTCTGATACCATCGGCGTCTCCGCCTAAGCTAAACTCATTGTCATAGAGCGTTACACCTGAACGGAATACACTTACTGCGGGGCAAGTATATTCGCCACCCCAGTACTTGAAGCTAGAACAGGTTCCTGGCGAATTAACACTCACTGTATTATTCGTAAAATGAAGCCTAGATGCAGCTGGTGCAGGTCCTGAACTAGATAATTCACCAACTTGAACCGGAGTTTTCGCAGTATCAATAATTGTATTATATTCGGCAATAACATCAAAGGAACCTGTTAACCAAAGTCCATTCCAACCACCTATTGGCCCGATCTCATTATTGTGAATATGAGCCTTGCTTGATTGTACGGTAATTCCTGAACGGTCTGCTACTCCTGAAATTTGATTATTATGTAATTCAGCATCACCGCCATCATAAACAGTGATTCCAGAACCCTCATCCGTATTTATTTCATTATTCCCTACTTCAAACGTATATCTGACTCCTTGTATCGCTTTGACACCATTGATATCTACTCCGTTACAATTCACATTTATGTCGGAGTTAGTAAGAAGTCCTGAGGAACTCACGAACGCAAATCCATAATCGCCAGTATTTACTGTAGCATCATTAATTTCTATGAATGTTTCTTGAGCCCATAATGTTGGACGGCCCCCATCATTATTTCCACAGCCATTGTCAGTTCCAATAAAGAATGGAGAATTCATCTCAAGAGGAGTGATTTGTGTACCTGAACCATAAATTTGAACTGCTGAACCACCTACTCCACTTTTCTCATCGTTTCCTGCAACATAAGTGCCCCCCTCAAATATTGGTTGAGCAAGATTAGTTGTCAATACACTGCTTGTATTTACATTACTAAATCTCATTTGAGTTAAGGTGGGGGATGCTCCATCAATTACCATAGCCCCATATCGCCATCTGTTAATTGAATCAATGTAGTAAGGAATTCCCCAAGCATCATCTATTGTAATATGCCTAAAGCCTGTTTCAGATAAATCAATAGAACTTCGAATTAGTACACCCTCGAAGCATGAAGCATCTTCAACCTGTATTTCTTGAGTGCCTTGTTTCATACCTTTACACTCTCCAATTTCACTAGCATTTGAAGGATCAGTCCATCGGAAAGTGATTTTATTTGCCAAACTTGCATCACCGGAGGAACCACAAGAACTAGAACCAGCACATAGATTTCCTCTTACATCAAGATATGTTCCATTTGGGAAAATAACAGTGGTTCCTGGTTGAATAATTAACTTAGCACCTGATGCGATTGTAATGTCTCCGGTTAGCTGATGAGTTCCTGACCATGTTTCTGAAGTTGTAATAGTTCCAGAAGTAGTTTCATTATTAGCCATTACAGGGCTTGCAGGCCCTACTAGGGCGATTAACACGCTAGATAACATGAGAAATACTAGGAAGGAACTTCTTACTCGGCGCTTGGACATGTTTTACCGTATTATGTATCATTTATCAATGCTAGAGTTACATTTGAGAATAATGTATCAACAAAGCGTATTTGTATCAATTTCAAATATTGAAAAAAATTATTCTACATTAAATGTAAAAGAGATTTCCTGAGACCACTTGACTATGTCCAAAGTGCCATAACCTGAATGGGAATTGTGATTAGCAGAATCAAAGTTACTCCTATCGGAAGACCTTGCTAATGCATGTTTGACAAGTCTCATTTCATTCTCATCAATATAGCCATCCGAACCTTCAATGGAATCCCTACATTGTTGAATAATCAATGCTAAAGCTCCTGTGACAAATACTGTGGAATCACTCGTCCCAGAAGAGTAAGCATATGGTGATGATAATGTGCTTGAGGCTGTAGAGAAGATATTAACGCCTGGAGCCACAACTTCTGGTTTTTGATTAGGGAAAATCCTTTCATCTCCTGTTGCTGGATCAATCGATGAACCAAAGGCACTACTACCCCATACAAATCCCGATTTAGATATAGCTCCTACCGAAATTACTCCCGGAAGGCTGGAAGGTTGAGAAACATCATTTATGTCTAAATCGAGACCAGTATTTCCTGCAGCAGCTACAACGAAAATCCCTGAATCTAATGCTTCTTGAACTGCTAGGTTAGTTTGAGAATTAATATTTGAAGTGGAATCACTAGGGAACCCACCAAGGCTCAATGAAATAATATCTACTTTCTGAGTAATTCGACACCACCTAATAGCTTGTGCGACTCGATCGGTTGAACCAGATGTGCCTTCTGAATCCAATGCTAAAGCAACTGACAAACCTACTTCTGGAGCAACCCCTCTGAAAGTACCGTTAGATATCAAAATTCCAGCCATTAATGTCCCATGTGAACTTTCACCGATGTCTCTAATTAACTCATGATTGCCACCTACAAAATCTCTGAATCCTAATAATTGTTGATGAGAAAAGTCAGGATGATTCATATCAATCCCAGTATCTACAATACAGACATGTACTCCTTGACCAAAATATCCCTCTGATTGTAATTGCCTGATTCCTGTATCTTCATATGCCCATTCGGAGTTAGGAAGAATTGGTACGAGATATGAGTTAACCCATGGCCAACCAGCAATTAACAATAGAGTCAATAAAGAGAAAAAAATAGCACCGGTAGGAGTTTCTGACTTTCTCATCGGGCCTAGTGGCCAACGAAGCTGTTTGGCTTCCTCGTCAGTAAGGCCATAATCTTCCCCAGAATAGCCTAATGCTTGATTATCAATCGTGGTTAAGATACGGTGGTCATCGGGCTCAGGAAGTAAATCAAGATTCTCTAAAGACCTCATAAAAAATTACCACCTAACTTAAGGGCATAGATTCAGTATAAGAATCCCTGTTCTTAACGTCTGCTAATCATTTCATATCAGAACGGTGCGCCTGGACGGCGGCCGGAACGACCTTTAGTCAGATAAAGACCAATTATCACTAATCCAATAATTAGAATATAAGCAATAATATCTGTATTTTCATCATCATCAACACTTGGAGATCTAACATCTACATTCATGACTCCCTGTTCTACACCATCACTAACGTGCCACGAGTCATCATCAATATTTTCTTCATTAAATCCAGTTGAGTTTATATCAAGCATGATATAATATTGGTCAACTTGAATATCTGATAAATCAAACAAGAAACTGAACTGAGTGGATGATTCAGCAGGTATACCCATTGTCGTCGTAGCATTGACAGAAGTTGGCGAATTACAAACTACATCCCTACAAAGTTGAGCATTAAGCTGCACATTTTCAGCATCAACTAATCCACTATTAGATATTGTAGCGATATATGTTATTTGACCACCAGCTTCTGGTTCTCCACCCCCCAATGCTTGAATACCTTCAATCTTCAATACTGGTTCAGAACTTCGAACCTTAATTTCAATAGTATCGTATGAGTTTCCGACTTTATCTGTCACTGTAACATAAATTGAAAACTCTTCATTCGGCATGGCGTCGCTTGGAGAAGCAACAGTCACACTATGAGAAGTACTAACGAAGCTACCGAGTGTGTGTGAAGTTGGACCTGTCCTACTCCAACCATCGGGCAATTCTGAATCGTCAAACTCAAACTCATATTTTTCATCGCCATTCCCAGCATTTGTAAACTCTATTGGTATAGTAATTAATTCTCCTGGAGAGACTCCGTATACTTCGGACATAGGAGTTGTAAGTTCGAAACCATGTATTTGAGGGACTCTGACTATCAAATCATGTGTGGCCTGATAACCATCTAGAGTTGAGATACTGATCGTAATCTTATGCCCGTCTTCGAAAGAATGTGCTACAGATTGATTAGGTGCGATAACACGAATATTCAAATTATCGAAATCAACGCTGTTGTCTAAACCTACTTCAAATTGCGTTGAAGTGGTCCAGTTTCCTGTACCGTTATGGAATTGAACTGTCCATTCAGAACTATCAGTTCCAGAAACAATACCTCCGACGTTAAATACATCATATGATTCATGACCGAGGTAATCTACAGCGAGAGTGAAATTAACTGGGACAAATCCATTCGTATCATCAACTACTAATGAAACATCACCCAATGATCCAACATAATTTTCGTGACCTGAGGTTTCATTCAGTGTAGTAATTTCAATTTCGTGATTTGAAACTCTATTGAATAATAGGTCGAAACTTGTGTTGAGACCTGGATAAACATCAAAGCCTCTTCCTGCAGTAAACTCCATGGTTAACCCTCTTTGCTCTACTTCAAAGTCACCAGAAAATTGAACATTACCGTTAGGAAGTAAAATATCAAGACTTCCGGTTTCATCCATGCTTTGTATCCATTTCATTCCAAATCCAACATCGACTAATAAATTCGCATCTGAAATATCTCCTAGATTACGTGAGTTGCCGTCATAATCTAACCATTCTGTTTGAACTTCAAGAATACCACCACTAGTTAGTGCCATATCTAAATTATTTGAATTACCAGTAACATCAACATCCAACAGACCCATTATTATCAAGTCTTGACTCGGTACGCTAGCACTTACTATCCATAGACCTGGTTCCAGTACTGTAGACCAGCTTCCAGACCAATTATCGTTGATTTCAATTGCTACTGTGTCTCTAACTAGACCCTCAGTAGGTATTATCATTAATTCGATATCTTCGACAGGAATGCTGGAAATACCAAGTGCATAAGTAATATTTCCATAAACATCAACTAAACCTGCAACCAATTCCAATTGTACATCGTTAGGAGAGTCTGAAACAGATATACTTTCATTAATGCTTTCAAACCCATCATAAATAGTTTCAATCTGCCAACTTGTATTGTATGGTACGAATAATTCCCATTCCCCCGTATTGTCCGTTGAAATTGAATAATCGTTTGAATCAGATGTAGCTGTAAACGTCATCTGTACATCAGAAATTCCTTCACCAATATTAGAAGCATTGTTGTTATTCAAATCCCAGAAAACGGTCCCAGTTAAAGCAACATAAAGGTTAGCAGTTAAATCAACATGATTTTCACCTACTGAAATAGTAACGGGATAACTTTCTACAATCCATCTCTTTCCATCTTTGGTGTAGTTAAGAGAGACTAACCAATCTCCCTCTACCACATCAACTGTAGTTAATCCACTACTATTTGTTGCCTCGATACTGAAAGAACCTAGGTCACTTGCAGACTCCATTAACAAACTAACTCCAGACAAAGGAGAGTTAGAAGAATCTTCTGAAATATTGAATGAAATCTCTGCGAGTTGACTAGTAGATAATGTTAAACTTTCAGAAGATATCTCAGATGAGACTGAAATCAAATCTCTTAAACCTTCTTTAATATCATTGTTTACTATCTCGGCAGTAGCAATCCAATCACCCTGAGGGAAGAAATCAATAATACTTCCATTGGAGTCGGTAGTTCGAGAAAGAACCCAGCCATTTTCAACATTAGTGAATCTAACTAATTGTTCAGACAACTCACCTCCACTTTCATTGGTAAATGACATTTCTACTCTCCATTCAGGATCAAATCCAATACTTCTTGTAATATCTGTTGAGTCAATTCCTACTCTGACATCAACATCTCCACTCATTATTCTAGTTCCGAATAAATCTCCGGAGTTAGGATCTGCAATATCTACAGATACTCTATAAATTCCTGGTTCTATTGATACTTGGGCAATTCCTTCATCAGTCCAATTGCTTGAAGTGGAATTGATATGGTAGTCAATTCCGTCAACTAAAGATAATAAACTGAAATCATAAGTTACTGGAGTACCGTTAGACATATTATTATCTGCAGAATTATCTAGGAAGAAATCTATAGTTAATATTGAATCATCTGGATAGATTATTACTTCAATTGTATTATTGTTATTATCTACATTTGTGGTATTGGTTCCTGAAGTAATTTCATCAGATAAAACTGTGAATTCCCATTCGCCCTTAGGTAAAACCATAGTAAAGAAACCACCATCATCTGTTTCTGAACGCCATGTGACATCATATTCATCACTCTCTGCTATTACTGTAACAGGCTCCCAACCACCAATCTCTGAATTGAATAGGTTGTTTTCTCGATTTACACTTACTGCTCCATCAATTGCTTGCCCCGGGCGAGCAACCATCGTAATCTTATCCATATTTTCTTCAACTGTAAATTTCGTACCATTTACTAACTTCAAATCCACACCTAATTGAGCAATTGCATCAACTTCAGAGCCTACAGGCAAAACAATACTGAATGTACCATCTGATGAAGTTTCAACTGTTGTGCTAAAATCATCCCAATAGAAATCAATGGATACGAAATCTAATGTTTTATCTGTATCGATAGTGTCTGATTGAATATTTTCATCATAGTATAGAGTACCATTTACAGTCTGACTTGTATAGAAACTAAATATGTCTGTAAAGTCAGAATTAGCTACAACTTCAATTTCTTCCCATAATTGTTCGGTTGCGGATAATGTGTAGTTTAAAATCCAAGTCCCAGGAGTTAACTCGACATAATAATGACCCGATAAATTATCATATTCCGAATCTACTGAAGACCCTGAACCATTCTTCTGATTAAAGGTTAAATCAAGTCCTTCTACAAGATTATCAGTGCCATTATCTGGATTAATTAGTTGGAATGTAAGATCCGTAGTAAGTGGCATTGGAGAAGGAAGAATAATTGATGATTCCGCATTAGAATCTACTGTGAACTCCAACGAAGTTTCTGGGAAATTATCTCCATCGATATCGATTGATGCAATGTATGAACCCGGCATAATTGGACCGAACTCAATCTTAGAACCAGTAAGTAAATCATTTTCATAAGTTAATTCTGGATGAATATTGCACGGCGCATATTTAACAACTTCACAATCACCAATATTTTCTACATTAGAAGAACCGTCAGCGGATTGAAGAAGAACATGAGAATCAAGGTAGTTCCCTGATTCATCTATCAATATTCCTGAAATTAATCCACCATTGATGTCTATATCTGTTGGGGTACTAGAAAGAGTTTGAGAGATGAAGAACCCATCATCAATTTCTACGCGTGTATTGTCGCTGAAAATTACTGCAACGTCATAAGAACCAGGGATTGCATCTACTACATGGAATGTACCTGGCTGAACCATTACGCCACTGAATATCCCCATTCCCGAGAATGAGCCAGTTGCGTTGATTGTACCATAACTACTCAAATTTTTATTAGATGTATCTGTTGAAAATACTCCTGAACCAATTAGAGTTGATTGGACTAGCTTTTGTGTAAATGATGCTACTCCATCTGCTGTGAAAAGTCCGCTTGCATTTACAATTCCATCGAGAAGATATTTCCCATCAGATTGCATACACAAACTATTATTTTCAGGCATGGTTTCATTAACATCACAGTCAACAATATTCTCGAAATCGTCATTGATAATTCCATCAATAATTCCTTTACCTGCAAATTCACCTTCTCCAGTTATGCTGTAGTTATTGAATATGGTTTGAGTGTAATTTCCAGTGAAATCAGAAATTGTTGCTATGGTTGATGTAATCACATCACCTTCTCCGGTAAAGGTAACCTCACCAGTACCATCAAACCTCAAATCATCACCCATTATCGATCCATTTGATGTTGAAATCAAATATGGTGATGTCACTATAGAATCCCAAGAAGGTGAAAGTTCAATGGTAGCATCTTCAAGAGAGTTACCTGAAAATACTTCTGAACCAGACCAAACTAGTCTTCCTATCGAGGAAGCCGGGCTGACAGAAATAGATACAGGGATAATTGATTCACCGTTACTGTGACCATCTTCTCCAGAAATATTCACTATGGTTTCTGAAAGCCAAGTTGATCCCGACACATTGCCCAATATACCAGTAATTGGATTTAGAGTACGTACACCAGTAGTTTCAGTCTCGAAAATATCTCCCAAAGATTGACCTACATTTGAGGTCATTATTTGAGTTCTTGCTACTTCAAGATCGGATTCTCCATAAAATGCAGAAACGCGAATCTTTCCCGAAGGTGCTAAGAAACTGAAATCACCGTTTGAATCTGCATCTGCAGTTCCTATTGGAATCCAGTAAGTTCTTTGGTCCCTATCTGTAACCTTGCCATCTATTTCTACTTCATCACCACTAAATGCATCTCTTTCAATTAGAAGCCTAGCATTGGGCACAGGACCTATCCCCTCTAGTTCCACTTTTCCTTCTATAGTGGCACCACTGTAATATTTCATGACTTTGACTTGGGTATTAGCACTTCCTATACCCAGATTTTCACATTCTGAATCTAATTGGGTGCCGTTCTCATCAGTTTCACAGTCAGGAGTATACCAATTTGAAAGAACTAGGTGATTCATCATAGCACCTGGGAGTGGATATGCATTCTCTAGGTATGAACCAGGGGCCCCGGAGGTGTAGAAATGAGGCGCTGGTTGTTCTGCTTCACCAGGTAAACCTAAGGTAGAGCTTCCATATCCTACATAAATTCTAGCAACCATAGTATCGAAGAACTCAGGCTGGTGTTGGTAGTCGATATCAACCATTCTAATCATTTCATTTACATCTGTTAATGCACCAGATTGTTGACGAATAACATCGTTTAGATATTCACTTTCATATTCCTCACCGGTTCTAGGAATAATGGGGCCGTCCCCCCTCTGCGTTTGATAAACGGATGAGATGTAAGTTTCAGTATCTAAACCAGACAGTGAAGTAGGTGCATGGAAAATTCCAGTAGTTTGACCTTGGTGATAACCATAGTCTTCGTAATACTGGCCACCTAGGGGATAAAGACGATTATCAACTGCGAAATATCTGATTTCATTATTTCTAGAAATTGTTTCTCCAAGAACTCCTTCATAATCTTGGACTTCATACACAAGTTTAGTTGACATATCGTGGTATAAATCGTTAATTTCTTCGGAATTGAATATCTCTAATAGTAAAGCACGGCTTAATGCTAACTTTGCATTAACTCTGTGCAATCCAGTAGATACATCGTCAAAGTCTTCAATCAAATCAGGAGTATATCTGTATCCAGAAATATCGTAATACTGAATTATTAATTCACCTTTGTTTGCGCCTTTTTCATACCTATCTAATTCTGAAACTGAGTTTCTAGCATCATTGAAGCTATCAATTGCTGATTCTTCGTTAGATAATCCATCAACAATCATCTCCCCGTCTTCTAAAACAACCCAAACTTCGGATTCACTAGGTAGACCGTTAGATTCTAAATGGAATCCTCGTAATAATTCATGTTCACCATCCACTGCTACTACAGACATAGAGCGATCAAGTACTATTTTTGAATCACCCATACCAAGACTCATAATTTTATCAAATTCGCTTAGTTGTGAATCATCCATGTGCCCGTCCAAGAGTAAATTTCTGAAATCATCAGTAAATCCAGATGGAGCATTAGACCTACGATCTCCTTGGGCTAAAGTGGTAATGAATAGGGAAACGGTATCTTCTTGACTAGCAGAAAGTAACATAGCACCGCTATTAGGTATCCCTGACTGGAAGTTATCTGCTACCGTAGGGTGCTCACCCTGAGCAAGCGCCTGAAAACCATAATCCCACCATGATACGAAAGCAGGACGTTCAGAAAAGCTGACTTCAGTATCTTGTTCAGATAGCCATTCATAAGCTAAATTCCATGATCCTGAATTAAAACCGGGTCCGAATGTTCCCATATACCATAAATCACCGTTCGCATCATAGTTCTCGCTATTTAATAATGAAAACCCTAGAACTTCCTGTCTGAATATATCAGGAGTTATATCATGAATTGTTTGATCGACATCGGATGCAGATTGTTCACCGCGAGGAATTCCTGAATCAATTCCATATGTCATGTGCTGAGAACAAACCAGCATCAATACCATCATCAAAGCAGGAACTCCAGGGTGTCTTCTCGATGCTTTCCAATTGGCCCAGAAACGTGACCTTGGTGTTGAAATACCAGACTTTCTCCATTCCTTGAGGAATCCTGAGAAGTTAGCATAATTCCACATCATAGCAATACCAATTCCTCCAACTACCGAAATTGCTGGTGTTGCGTTGAAGATGAATCTTCCAGCAGACCAAGCCATGTAAATAGCAATTAAAACCCATAATCCCAAGAGGATATGGCTTTGTTTTTCTTTTCTTGCGCCTCTCCACAACAACATTACAGCAACAAATATTGCAATTAGTGAAACGATTGGGCCATAAGAAGCGAATAAAACACCTCTACTAGGTGCCTGAGCCTCTCCAATGGTTCCGAATATTTTATTCTTTGAGAAATAGAATCCTCCAGTGAATAAAACATCCCACCCATCATAGATGTTTGCCTGTTGTAAAATATATAATACGAGCAAAATTGACCCCATTAATACAGTAGTGCTGCCTAGAACCAATAACCAAGGTTTATCTCGATAGGATGAAGAAATCCAACCCAAAGCTAGCGTGAAACCAATAATGTAAAACATAGGTTGGAATCCACTAGGGTCGAACAATAAACTTAGTCCAGGCCAGCAATAGAAAGGCAATGGGATTACAAATGCAGTAAGCATCATTTGCAAAGATGCTGCAGTAATTGGAAGGCTGTCCCTTCTACGGAACATATTGAAAAATATCTGGAATGCGAAAGCAATGAATAAAATTCCTGGACCATAAACGAAACCTTTCCACCCTAAAGCTACAACAGCGAAAGATACACCTGATAAAGTAGCATTAGACATAACTACAGGATTTGTTGACCACATTTGTCTAATACCTGCAATAATGTAGAGAGGGCTTAGACTTGGTGTTTTGAATAATCTCTCATTCTTCAGTTCATCCATGGCCTTGACCCAATAGTAAAATGCTATTGCTAAGAACAGCATTGCGAATGCGTCGTGATCGGCAAGTCCGAATGTCGAATGGCCGATATGGCCAGGCATTAATGCGATTAGCCAGGCTGCAACTATTCCTGCCATGTTACTGTGTAATTTCCTAGCAAGACCAGCAATTGGTAACACAATTAATGCTCCAAAAATTGCAGGTAAAGAGGCTACGCTCCACCACACAGAGGTTTCCAAAGACATCCCAGATAACCAAGAAAGGAAAAGTCCTCCAAGTGCTAAAGACCATGAGAATAGTGGTGGTCTAGGATTGATTGCTACCATCGGGTAAGCTCTATCTGCGTCAATAATCAGATGGCTCTTTTGGTATACGACATAATCTACTACACGTTTCATGTACCATGGATCAGATCCTCCTGACATATCCCATAGTCCAGTACCAGATGCATTCATTGCAGGTAGAACATTCCAACCTGTTCGAACTGCTAAACCAATAATTAGTGCTGAACCTATCATAATACCGTAAGAGTTTTGATTCCACCATTTACGGAAATCTGAATGTTCTCTACGAGGAGAAATATCTCCGAACATACCACGACCAGCTACCATCATTGCCCCTACATTAAGCCAGAAAACTAGCAAGAACCAGGTGAACATACTGACGTTGTCATCACCATTCAAAGTTGAAAGTGGTAATTCATTTCCAATCTCTTGTAAATGAGCCAAAGTATACATTAACCAATTTAGGGCAACAACTGTACCCAATACATGCCATCTTTCTGAATTACAAAAAGAAACGAAAAGAACTACTATTGAAGTAAATAATGCCCAAACTGAGCCCAAGTAGTGATGATTGTTATATGAATTGACATCATCTATGGTGCTCAGCCAAATTAATGGAATTAAGTTGATTAAAAATATAATTCCTGCAGTGATTAAACCGGCTTGAGGCATTACAGAAGGGAGGTCTCGGAACCATGGCCCTTGCCCTGGATTTGACACCCTACCTCTAATTGCTAAAGTAACAAGTATTCCCAATGTGATTGATGCAATCCAGAAAGCGAAGAAAACAGAAGCAATAGAGCCTCTAATTAAATCAACTAATTCATCTGGACTTCCACTCCATGAAGATTCGTCAAGAGTATATCTAGTTGCAAAAGAAATTGCTAGATGGAAACCAAGTACCACTGAAAGTAAAATTGATGATTCCTCATTCCAATTATTTTTGTATAAGAAAATAGTAGAAACAAAAACGAAAGCGAACGTAAATCCTTCCATAGGTACTATTGGAGTAAACTCTGGCGCTAACAAGGAAAATATAATCGCGGACAAAGAACTAAGAATAATAATCAAATTACTTTTTGACGATTGATCCAAAACGATTCTACCGATAAACGCGGCAAAAGCAGCGATAACCGGTAGGATCAGGAGGTCAGCATATCCGTCGTTCTCAATTCCACCATTAGCAACAAAATCAGTCCCAAAGAAAAGTACCATCAAAGTTGCTAGTACAGCAGGGACTGGGAGTAAATTCTTATTTGAAAAACCTCCCTTTGTCGCATTATTATCATCGTTCATTATTCATCACCATGTTGTCGAGCCTGTAGGCTCAGAGTTCCGGCGAAAATTGAGGATGTTATAACCGTTAGTGGGACAACGGTTTTCAGATAAAAATAAAATATGACTAAATATTACCTTCAGAGCCCTTTATGGGCAATGTCTTTTCTGAAATATGAACCTTCCAATTCTATATTCTCAATTACTTCATACGCGGCTTCAACTGCTAAACCTAGATTAGGCGCTATTCCGGTTGCTGCGAGCACACGACCACCATTAGAAATTAATGTCCCCTCATCAGAAATCATGGTACCGGCATAATGGACAAAAGCACTGATTTCCCCTTCCTCAATTCTTGTTTCTGTACCTGTGATTACTCTACCAGTAATTGAATTGGAAGGATAGCCTTCTGAACATAAAACAATGGTTGCCGATGAATACGGAAATGTAGTATATTTACATTCAGAAATTTTGCCATTTGCACAAGACATCAATAACTCTCCTAAATCACTTGAGATTAATGGTAACGTTACTTGTGTTTCTGGATCTCCAAAACGGACATTAAATTCTACTACAAAAGGGGCTCCATTCTGATCTATCATTAGCCCAACATATAGGCAACCACGATAAGGTACATCCTGATTCCTGAGGAAATGGTGCATAGGCTCAACAATTTCAGAAATTGTCCTCTGTTCTACAGCAGCAGTGTAAACGGGAGCAGGAGCATAAGCACCCATTCCACCTGTATTTGGGCCATTATCACCGTCCAGAAGACGTTTATGGTCTTGACTTGCAGGTAAACAAACATAACCTGATTCGTCCATTACTACCAAAACTGATGCTTCTTCACCAAATAGGAATTCTTCAAGAAGTACTTTCCCATCCAACTTTATTCCATCTTTCAGAGCATTAAAGGCTTCATTACGATCAGATGTTACAACTACTCCTTTGCCACCTGCTAGGACATCTCTCTTCACCACCCAAGGAGGAGAATAGGTATCTAATGAGTCATTAATTTGATCTATTTTTTCTATCAATATCAGACCAGCTGTCGGAACTTTCATCGATTGCATGACCTCCTTTGCATACAATTTCGAACCTTCTAATTTAGCACCTATTGAATTAGGACCAAAACAAGGAATTTCTTCTTCCGAGAGTCTATCAGATAAGCCCGCAACTAGTGGCGCTTCAGGACCAACTACTACCAAATCAATATTCAATTTTTTAGTCAAATCAATGATTCCCTCAATATCCATTGAATCTACTTTATAATTAGTCCCTGAAATAGCCGTGCCTGCATTCCCAGGGCATGAATGAACATGATTTACTGAGTCCGATTCTGAGAGACGGAGGGCTAGAGCATGCTCTCGACCACCACTACCTACAATGAGTACTTCCATGCCAGACACGTTCATCCGATGGAGTAAAGGAATTAATGAATTCTAATGCCGTATTGTAAAATAAAACTAGTACGGAACTTCTTTTAAGCCGAATTTATAGCCTAAAATATTGAATGAACGGTGAATTACGGGAGTGATAATCAAAAGAAAAATAATTTCTTCAAATAAATTGGGATGAGTGATAATCTGGCCATCGAATAGTAAAAAAGCAGTAGCAAATATAGCAATCGCAAATGGAATTGTATCCAAAAGAGGAGCTTCTGAACTTTCATCACCTTCTCTTTTCAATCCCCTTCTACGCTTAACAAATGAACCACACATATCTCCTATCATGCAAGAAAAACCAAGTATAAAACCCATTGTAAATGCGGCAAAAGATGAACTAAGTTCTCCTCCGAAAAACCAGAACCAATCACCAGAGTCGGCATAAATTAGAGGGTCAATAAATGGTGCATCTGTACCATTATCATTCCAGAGATTGTGGGCTAAAATAAATAATATTCCACTAAATATACCTCCTCCTATCAAACCATTCCAAGACTTTCCATCTCCCAATATCCTATGACCATCCGAATAATTCTTTCCACGATCAATAATAATAACAGACATTCCAGTTTTATCAGGTATCCATTTACCGAATAACATAGCACCAGTATTGGCTAAATATGCGGAACCATACATCAATAACACACATAATACATTCACAAAAAATGATTCAGGACCATTCGATTGGAAAGGAGGGGAAGAGATATCCACAACCTGTCGAAAAGACTTTCGGACATGAAACATTCCCTCATGGCGCCCAAGTATTAATTTCCTATTGGTGATTCGCAGTATACATGAGTACCATACTAAAGATGAAAACTGGTTTTATCTCAATATTATTAATTCTAGTTTTTTTCACTGTACCAACAGTTGCAGACAATCATCAAGGAGACATAATAATTGATGAGATTGTTGATTGGACGACTGACCAAAATATTAATCAAAATATTCACATAACCAGTGAAGGTAAGTTGACCATTAGTTCTTCTATAACTTTCTCCTCAACATCTACAATAATCATTGACCAAGGTGGGGAATTGAGATTAATAGAATCCTCAGAATTAATTTCTGAAAAAAGGGCGACTTCGTTGAAAACATTAGGAGCTATTGATGAACAAAATAGGTCGGCAATAATTATACCAAGCTCAATTCATAATGGAGACATAAATGTCATAATTAACGCCGAAGAGGGAGCATTATTAGACGGTAGTAATGTATACTTAGGGGATATGGAACCTGTTTTAATGAGTGGAATGAACTTCTCATTGAATGTTCCTGATTCACAGGGAGATACGGTCCTAGGTTTCACCGGATACGGACAGTTCCCTATTATTAAATCAATTATTCTTGAGACAGAATCTGGGAATTATGAATACAAAGCTAATGAATTACCGTATCAGAATATGTTACTTCATGGAGAGAATGGGCTTACAATAAACTCTGATGGAAAAATTGAGATAATAGAGAACTCAACATTGTATGGTGTGAATATAATTTCTAGCAGTGAGACTGTGATAAAGGAAGGATTTATCAAAGATAGTAGCCCAATGATATTAACCAGTGATGATGCCTCATTGATTATTCAAAACAGTGAAATCTCAGGTAGTAGCGACGATCACTATGTACAAGCACAGCCGCTAACAAATATTGAATGGGGCACTTCAGAAGACAATACTGCTGTTTCAATAAAAGGAAATTTAATTGATAGATGGGAGCGAATTATTTCCGACCAAGTCATTATTTTAGATTCCGAAGGAGTTTATTTTAGTATAACTGGAAACAGCCCAAACGGAGTATTAGAAATCAATAATTATAGCGGATTTGATGGTAAATCTGTAATCAACACTCAAGGTGATTCTAGAGTAATTGAGATAGGTTGGGCAAATGGAGAAATTACTACAGAAAATGCAGTCATTTCAATTTTAGAATATAGGACTGCTTGGAATACAGAATCTAGTGGTATCAACAATTATGGTCCAGCGAATTTTGAATTAACATGGGAAAAGGAAATAGATTTGACTTCAATTAATGTCCCGAACATAGAATGGGTTTCTCTTACCGTAAACTTAGATGATTCTACATCAGAGGAAAATTTGCAAACCGGGGTATCTCAACAAATATCCGCTATTTTAGCGAATAGAGGCGGTGCTTCTGCTAATTTATACTTTAATTGTAATATTACAGAAACAGGTATGTCAGCAGATATTGGGGGGTATCAGAACGTAATGATTGATGCCGGAGAAGAAGTAGAAGTTTTCTTCGGTTGGAGAAATAATGAGCCTGGAACATTGAGTTTAACATGTGAGGTATTAACGCCTAGTCAATTAGTTGATTATGAAAACTCACAGGCATTTGGAGGGGGCACTATGTCTACAGAACCCATCCTTTGGGAAGAAATTAATGATGAAAGTTTCAACATGATTCCAATCCTTATTGTCATAATAATTATAATGATCTCTGCAGGAGTTTACTTTGTACATAATTTATCAAAAAATGCAGAAGAAACTGCTGAAATTCTAGATAATTATAATAAATCTGATAAAAATGAAGAAGATATCTGAATCATATATCCAAGACTACTTGAGCCATCCAACCCGGTCCTTCAAAGATAGGAATATTTGGTTCAACGCCAGTAACTATTTCTCCCATTTTAATTTCTCTAAATACTAGTTCATGTAATGTCACTGCCTTGATTTCAATTTCACGAACTACAAAATCTGACTTAACCCAAGAAACATGGGCAGAAATAGATTTTTCATCGATTTTAACTGCTAAATCAACTAGCCACTGATTTTCAACAGAGCCTCTGTAAAGTATTTCTTCTAAAAACTTGACAAGTCCTCTTTCCAAATCATTATTTTTTATCACCACTGCCCATACTCCATTAAATCTTGTTAAATTATTTAGAGATTCAGGATTCTTATCCTCTAACTGAATTGATTGGAGGCCGAGTACACATTCAGTAATAGCGCCCACAGCAGTAGATGAAAATGCTCTAATTCCAATATCTGCAGTAGTCGGAAGAATCCACCAAGACATATTTAGCGTCACTCAAATTGATTGCATAATTCACCCTGACTGGGGAAGCTCACAGGATCCTTTGGATTAGTATTCCATTTATTCTCACATTTATTCAGAGAACCATCACCGTCAGAATCGATATTTGCATCTGCAGGATCGAATGGATCAAAGTCGAAGAAATATTCCCATCCTGCCCACATTCCATCTCCATCTTGATCTTGGTGGAAAACTTCTGAGCCATCGAACCACTGATCACCGTCAGTATCATTCAAAATTGGGCTTGTTCCATTTTGCATTTCTTCGAAGTTAGTATAATTTTCAAGGTCATCATAGAACCTTTTTCCATAATCTCCCATTGGATCTATGTGGCACTCTGCATTTTGAGGATCGTCCCAACCCGGGCAATAACGGTACAACAGATTTGTACGATTTAGTCCGTCTCTATCAAAGTCTTCCTGTCCGTCATCCACACCGTCTAAATCAGAGTCAATCATTGCAGGATCCATTGGTCCTCGTGCACCTAATGCATTCAGTGAATTATTGTCTACTATACCTAAAGAAATTGCTTCTCCCGAATAGAAAACTTCCCATCCATCTGGAAGTTTATCGCCATCAGTATCGTCATTAACAGGATTAGTATTCCACCTGTCAGGTGCTTCTAGTTGATTCATTAGAGTATCATTGTCAATGTCAAATATATTATCTGTCATAGAACCATAAGCCGGATCTAAAGCCCATCTTCCATCATTAGGAATTACAAAACCTGATAGATTCATTTCATGAAGGAAATATTTCGGGTCCATTACTCCATCACCATCTCTATCTCCAGATGTAGAGAAACCTTGGACATAATTTGTCCAGACCCAACCGCCCGGTCCTAACCCACATTCAAACATATTATCACATCCAGGTGGAAGCCAATTAGTACTACTAATCCACAAGCTGTGACTATTAGTATTCTGTTGTATTGAAAATACTTGCATTTCCCATCCATCGGGTTGTCCGTCTTCATCTGTATCATTAATCAACGGATTGGTAGCTGCTTGCCACGGTCGTGGAATGAATAATACTTCTCCACCATCATCTAATCCATCACCATCGCTGTCTGCATTATTACCATGAGTGATGTACTGATCCTGTCCATCTACCACTTCTTCTCCGTCTGCTAATCCATCATTATCTGTATCAAATGAAGAAGCATTAGTGAAATATTTTTCTGTGACATTCCAGTAGAATCCATCCACGGCTTCAGTAAAATCTTCCAAACCGTCGCTATCAGTATCTCTATCCGTAGCATTAGTAAACGTTTCATAATATTCAACTGCATCAGAAAGACCGTCACTATCTGTATCAAATACACCAGGGTCGCTACGAACTAATACGTCTTTGACACCATTGTCAACGACTCTGATTGTCCAACCAATAACCTCTATTCCATCAATTAGCCCGTCATTGTCTGTGTCAGCTACGAGAGGATTTGTCGACCTTCCGTCAGTAATACCATCTCCATCTCTATCTCTAGCGTTATACTCATCTAAGTTTGTGAACCTTTCATCCTGTTCTACAATAATAGCTAAATCTTGAGTCCTAGTAAGTACCTCATCACCAACATCAACATTAATCTCATAAACCCAGCCTTCGGTTTGTGTTTTCACAGGAATATTTACATAAACACTGTTTTGAACTGTTCTGACCCAGAGAATTGTTTTATTGACTGGGACATATTCCCCCAATTCTACGGAAATCAAATGAACAGTACTCACCCCTACAAGATCGTCATAACGAACCCCGCCATCACCATCAGAATCATACCCATCAAAATCGGGGTCTTCTAAAGCATTAGCGCCATCGTCATTAGGGTGTATTCCATTCAAATGCTCCCAACCATCAGGCATGCCATCATTATCAGTATCAGACATTAATGGGCTAGTGAAATTTTCAGGACCCCATGTGTATGCGACTTCATACTCTTCTACATTATTTAGACCGTCTTCATCCCTATCGCCATAGGCATCTGTTGCATTAGCAGGATTAAGGAATCTCTTACTTTCTTGATCTAGTGCATAACAATATTCGTACCCATCGGGCATTCCATCGCCATCAGAATCCCAATCTCCAGGGCCGTTGAGGCGTCCATCGCCATCCATATCTTCCTCAAACCAAGTCATATCTCCAGGGCCGCTCATGTATTCGTGATATGGTGCCTGTAATGTCAATGTACCAAATTGTACCACTCCACAATGGACTGAAAGATCGATGTTACCGAATGCTATTTCATATCTATCAGCAATCAAGTCACCATCACTATCTTCTTCCAATGGATTAGTATCATATCTTTCTTCTACATAATTTCTGAGACTATCTGGTTCAGGTTGTTCCAAATCTAATAATGCATCGCAAGAATGGCCGAATTGATTACCCATTTCATCAAATGTACTGGCTCCAATATCTGCCTTGATTTGTGCCTTGACTTCAGGGGTCAAAATGTAGCAATCCCAATTCCCATCGAGAGGGTCAAGAAGTTTAATTGGCCCTTGAGGTGTCTCTACAGTGTAAGTATAGAGAGATTCCCAACGGTCATTTAACCCATCTCCGTCAGAATCTTGTAAGTTTGGATTTGTACCAAGTGCTGCCTCATCCACATTGATTAGCCCATCTCTATCTGGGTCTCCAAATGGGCCATTATCAGGATTAGGGAATGTTTCATTTAACTCAGTATTTTCATCGTTCTCATCCGGATTAGTAGTTTGTGGATCAGGTTCAGCGGCTTCACCACTATCTAATGGATCTAAGCCATTGTCAATCTCCCATCCATCTTCTAAACCATCATTATCTGTATCTGAGAGTCTCCAATCAGTACCGTAAAGTGTCTGCTCCATTCTGTCAGGTAAACCATCACCGTCTGTATCTTTACCTTCTATGTGAATTTCATTATCAGAAGTTTCTATGTCTACTGAACCATCTTCCCATCCAGAAACTGTAGCTAAACCGGCTCCAATGATCGTGTAAAATCCTGCTAAAATCAAGGTTGCAGCAATGGCTGCAACGGCATATTGGTTATGTGTCAAAGCCAATTAATCACCTCGCGCCCCCTTGGGGGCGTACAGTTGACTCAAAGATATGATATAATGTTTCATTACTGATGTGCTGAAATTAATCAAGATAAATCTCGTTCATTGATACTAATTTAATTGTGTTAGAATTTTTCCCATAAGAAAAATTACATTTGACACTTCGTCCATTCGCCCTTTCCCAACAACCGCTCATTATCCCTGAGAATATTGCTGGATGATAACATGAACTGAAAGAAATCTCTATTCCACCAAACTCATCTATCGAACTAACAGAGTCGATTTTCCCGAGACCTTGTCTCTCCAAATGACGTTTACTAACATAGGCCCAATCTGTATTTTCAGAAATTAAAATATGATGTTTTTGATTATAGAATATTTCTCTAATAGTATCTGAAAATATTGTCCATAATAGACTTCGCTTTTTATCAACACCAACCCAAATAAAAGAATCCTTACGGCCTTCATGAATCTCTTCCAAATATGGTAGGAAATAATCCTCAAAACGAAGTATGAGATCTTGATTAATCATTGCAAATCTTCTACCCATTATTGACCAAAATTTACCTGACTCAACATCTAGCGAATCCCAAAAATCAAGACCTTTGCTTTGTGAAACAATTGGCTTTTCATAGAACCAAGGTAGAGAAATTCTACTTGGTTGAGGTATTTTCATATCATCCTCTGAAATCATTAGAATTAAGCTTTCAATGTTATTATGATTCCACCTGAACCTATGTCTCTTACCAGTTGCCCTTTCCCAATTAGCAGTAAAAACACCCGAACATAACGGCCCATTAAGCGGATATTTTACAAGGAACCTGATTTCATCGCCATCATCTAATAGCTCAAAGTTACCAATACCTCTTTCTAACCAATCTAATCTTGTGTTTTTCCATCTGTCAGGGTTTCTTCCTTTGGGAAAAGAATTTTTCGAAACTATGGAAATCCATTCTTCAGATTCAGATGAAGCATGCGCTAAGCGTCTTCCTAAACTAAGTCCACTGCGTCTTTCAATTCCTGAAAGAAAATCATCAAAAAGTATTGAATCTACTCTCCATACTGGATGAAAAATTCTTTTAGAATCTAAAATTAATCCGCAATTACTAGTTAGCCATCTTTTTTTGATACCTGAAACCAGTGACTCATCAGAAATTTTTTTACCGAAAAAACTCATATTATCAACTTCTCAAGAACCTTTCAATCCTTTGGAATGCTTCTTCAAGTACTGGAATGGGGGGTAAGCAGACCATTCTAAAATGACCCGAACCGAACTCAGGAGAAAAACCAGAACCATGGACGACTAATACATGCTCCTGATGTAAAAGATCTAACACCCATTTTTTATCATCTCTCTGATCTTCAAGATTAGTTAATTTAACAAATAAATAGAAAGCACCTTTTGGGCTCTCACAAGAAATACCATCAATTTCTTCTATTCTTTTGAGACAAAAATTCATTCTTTCCTCTGTCAATTTACGGTGTTTGTCAAGCCAATCTTTAGACTCTCTTAGACCTGCTAAATATCCATATTGTGCTGGTGTTGATGCACATAAGCGACTTCTAAGAATTCTCTCCACCCCATCTCTAACCAATCTGAGGCGATTATTAGGATCATGCCAAGCCATGTATCCAATCCTCCATCCTGGAGCGAAATACACTTTAGAGACACCATTTAGTGTAATTATTGGTACACTATTTGAACGAGATGCTACTGAGATAAAATTATCTGAGAAATCTAATCCGTCGTATATTTCATCTGCTATAATTGTACAATTAGGCCATTTCTCAGCGATATTAATTAATTTATCAATCTCACTTTCTGTAGCAATATTCCCAGTAGGGTTATTTGGATTTATGAGAACTAATAATTTGACTGAATCATTCATCTTATCACTGATATCATCTAAATCAATCTTCCACTCGTCAGATGATTTTAACCTATATTCTACTGTCTTAGCACCGTACATCTGTGGATAAGCCATGTATGGAGGGTAATGGGGACCTGGAGCTAATACTATGTCATTTTCTTCAAGAAATGCTGCAAAAATTACTTGCAATGCCTCAGTAACTCCATGAGTCACATAAACATCATCAGGATTACAATTCCAACCCTTAGATAACTCCGATTGAGAAATTGCATCTCTTAATTCATCTAATCCGTATGAAGGTCCATAACCATTGTCTTGCCTGTCTAGAGCATTCTTGTATTTTTCAATCATATGAACTGGTGTTGGGAGTCCTTCATAAGCGAGTGGATCGCCAATATTTAGACGGATAATGTCATGGCCTTGTTTCTCTAATTCAATAGCTGGAACCACTACATCTCTTATCGCATATTCGATTGAAGAAGCACGATTTGATACCTTGACTGGTTCCGACATAACCTCGGGAAGAGGTGAAGTTTGATGAATCAAACGGATAGAGTTTCAAACATCTAGCATTTTTTTAGCGGCTTCAAGAGCCGCGGGAATCCCCTCAGGGTTTGACCCCCCCCCTTGGGCAAAGGTTGGTTTTCCACCACCTCCACCATTGATATGGGATGAAATTGAATTCAAAATTTCCACAGAATTATACATCTCAGAAGCCTTCGTATTCTCAGTAGTTGCAACGATTATTTTGCCTCCGGCATCCTTGCTTCCAATTATTGCTAATGTAGGGTTAGATTCATCCCTTGTCAATTCAGAAAGCATTTTCATTAATTGCTTGGAATCTCCTGAAGATTCCATGATCACATACCTTATTCCATCTTTATGAATTGCTTCATCGCCTCCTCCACTTGTTCTTAACCTGACAATTTCTGCTTCTAAATTAGAAATCTTTTTTTGTTGTGATTTCCATTCTTGGAAGAACTTCATTACTGCCTTAGGTAGATCATCAGACTGAACTCCCAAAATCTCAGATGCTTCACTAAGAATACGCTCTTGCTTCCTCGCATGGTCTCTCGCCGTATCCCCTGCCACGATTTGCAGACGCTCTACTCCGTCTTGGACTTGACTGGAACGAACTATCCGTAATTCTCCAATATTACCTGCTTCATCATGGTGGGTCCCTCCACAAGCTTGGATGTCAAAATCTCCAATCTTGATAATTCTAATTTCCTGATGTTTTGGAGGTCCTCCCTGATATATGTCGAAACCAAATCTAGAATCCGCTTCGACCCTATCTAGAATTATCTTCTCTATTCTAGGATTTAATTGTACAATATCATTAGCCCTATCTTCAATTTTATCCAGCAAATCTCTAGATATTCTAGAGTAATGAGTCAAGTCAATTCTAGCGTACCTTTGTCCTTTGTTAGAACCTGCTTGTCGGATATGAGGACCCAGAATATCCCTGGCCGCTCCACCCACAATATGTATAGCAGTGTGGTGATCCATTAATTGTCGTCTTCGAATACTATCTACTTCAGCATCAATTCGTCCATTGTTTAGGAAACCATCTGTAAAATGAATGATTACACCTTCCTCTATTTTAGTATCTAACACACTAATCGTTCTTGTTTCATCTAGATGGAAATATCCTTGATCACCCAACTGACCACCGCCTTCTGGATAGAAAAGTGTTCTATCGAGAATTACAAAATGAGTGGGGGTGGAAATTACTTCATTAGAAAATGAAACCTTATTAGATTCATGATTTATTTGACCACAATGTAGTACTTCAGCAGTGAAATGTGTCTTATTTGTGTCTAAATAGTAATCTTGAAAGGTTACTGGGAATTCCTCTTTGAGAAAATTATTTTTATCTCTAATTTTTGCTGCATCTTTGGTCATTCTAGCATTTCTATCCGCCATATCTGCAGAAAATCCAACTCTAACAGATAGATTTTCCCAACCTAAATCATTAGAAATAGCCATAACCATATCTGGATTGATTCCTCTTTCTTCAGACAATCTGAATAAAATTGAATCAGGTACTTCGGTTGCATTCTTTGGGATATTTTGTAAAGCGGTATTAACAGCAGATTGACCTTTTCTCAACATTTCATAGTAACGTGATTCTTCTAATTGTAACATTAAAAGTATTCCATCTTCATTTTGTGTAAAATTTTCTAAGTCTAGATGTGTTTCAATATGATGCTTTCCAAGTTCTGCTAAAGTCACATTCAGATTTAAATCCGATTTCATACGACAAACTCTTCTGGCGAGCATTCTTGCTAGGTAACCTGCTTTTGTATTACTGGGTATCAATCCGTCTCCTAACATGTTACACAGCGCGTGCATGTGATCAGGTATAGCATAAATAGCAGATAATGGCTCTGTAAGGCGTTTCAAATCAGAAACTGATATCTTAATTTCCTGAGCATTCAATCTTTCAATTAATGTGCTGTAAAGTGAATCTACATCCGTTCCTACATCGATATTTAGTATCCCTGCTAATCTTGATAATTCAGAAAATAATACAGTTGTATCAACATTTAAATTTAAATCATTCACCATTGATTCAAAGCCAATAGTTTCTTTTAACCAAGATACAGATTCAGGATATATCGCTTCATAAATTGTTGGAGTACCTGCTGCTGCCCAACAAAATCTTTCTAGTCCATAACCTGTATCAATTATCTGTAAGTCCATCTCTCGATAGTTTAATCCTTTGATTACAATTTCCCCTTCTTCATGTTCTTCTAAATTCATGAACACGAGAGTTGCTAATTCTAACCCTCCAACTATTACTTCGAGTGCTGCTCCAGCATTCCCCCCTCCTGACCAAGGATTCTCTACATAGGTGATTTCAATAGGGTTAATTCCAAATGTGTTGACTAACATGTCGTCACAAAATCTAACACATTGATCTATCCAGTATACCACCTCACCATCATTGGGTCTATTGAAAGCATGATGGGCCATCATTTCGAAAGTTGTCAAGTGCCTTCCTGAACGTCCAACTGCTGCAACATCAGTCAACCTTATGCACGGTTGAGAAATACACAAGGGATTAGCAGGTGGAGGGACCTGCCCACTAGTCACGTGAGGTTGAAAATCTGCAATACTTGCTATTGTCAGATGTATATCATCTCTCCATCTTGCTATTACTGGATAAGGATCGATTTGGGAGTGACTATTCTCAGAGAAATAATCCAGAAATGAAGACCTCATCGAATCTTTTAGTTCTTTGCCCCTCATAGGAAAATTATCAATTATTGGACTTCCTATGAATGTATATGGATCTTCATGAGTATCTCCAGAAGTTGTTCTGTTTTTATCCCGAGTCCAAAAGTAAAGTCCAGTTACTGAACAAGTTCTTCGCATGTGCCCAGATTCATCCCAAAACGGAATATGAACTTCTCCAAACACCATCTCATGCACAACCTTACATGACTCGGAATAGTTAAACTAACTTTAATACAATTGTTGAAAGACCTGTCCGACCTATTGAAATGTATACTATAATTCGGAAGAGTGTGTCAGGGGAGTGGAGAGAACATTTGCAGCCTGATGGTCCCGGAAGAATGCGCATTGGTAAACACGGTTCAATGAAAACGGATGCGATAATGGTTGCAGATTCAGATCATCTAGATGAACATTCAGATGATAGATCCCCTAATCAGTTAGTCAATACTGCGTCCTTAGATGGTATAGTAGGTAATGCTTGGGCTATGGCAGACTGGCATTTTGGATACGGCTTTCCGATTGGAGGAGTTGTTGCAACAGACATCAATTCAGGGAATCAAGGAGGCGCTATTTCACCAGGAGGGGTTGGATTTGACATCAACTGTGGTGTGCGATTATGCACTCTTGATATCGAATATAGAGATATCGATCCCAAATCATTAGCTAGGAAATTAGCGGATTCAATTCCTGCTGGGGCAACAAGCAAGGGAGGAGTAATTTTAGATCCAACAGAAATTGACATGGTACTTTCTGAAGGAGCAAATGCGGCAATTGAAATGGGTTGGGGAGAATACAGAGATCTTGAGTTTATTGAATCAAATGGAGTTCTGGAAACTAATGAAAGAAATTTAGGTGAAAGAGCCAAAAAGAGAGGGAGTAAATCTATGGGGACGTTGGGTTCTGGCAATCACTTCTTAGAACTGCAAGTCGTTGATAGAATTGTAGATGAAAAGGCCGCCAAAGCTTTTGGAATTCGAGAAGGACAAATCACCGCAATGATCCATACTGGGTCCAGGGGTTTAGGGCATCAAGTTTGTTCTGATCATGTATCAAATATAGAACAAAATTATGTAAAAAAGGATAATTTGTGGTTCGCCGAAAAATGGGATATGTCGATACCAGATAGGCAATTAGCAGCAGCTCCAATATTCAGTAATGAAGGGCAACAATATTTCGATTCCATGTCCGCTGCAGGGAATTTCGCCTTTGCAAATCGTTCAACCTTAACTCAAAGATTAAGGAATATTCTAAGGGAAGAAATTCGAATGGATAGTGATCTTGAAGTAATCTATGATGTTAGTCACAATATAGCAAAGATTGAAAATCACAAAGTACATGGAATTTCATGTGAATGCTGTGTTCATAGAAAAGGCGCTACAAGAGCACTTGGTGGGGACCACGCAGAGTTGGCTGGAAAGTTTTCAGGAGTTGGTCAACCTGTCCTTGTACCTGGTGATATGGGGACCGCTTCATGGATTTTATCTGGTCCAGAAAGCGGAGGCAATGATGCTTTTTCTTCATCGTGTCATGGCGCAGGAAGAAAACTTTCCAGAACCGCTGCAAGGAATCAAATTGATTCATTAGAATTAAAGAAGCAACTTGAAAATAATGGAATTAATGTTCATACAAAAACACCCAATGTTCTTTCAGAAGAAGCCCCGGATGCATACAAAGATGTTGACGAAGTAATTAGATTAACATGTGAGGCTGGACTCGCCAGACCTGTAGCCAGAATGAAACCATTTGCTGTAATTAAGGGGTAATTACTTATTCTGATAATGTATCTCTATTACATCATTATTTAACATCACATAATTTTCAAAATCTTGATTAATTTCTCCATTAACAAACATCACAATTTCATGATTAGAGTCTACCTTGTTATCAAGAATCTGTTCTGAATTGAATACCTCACCCCAGATATTGAAAAATGCTCCAATGGGAGCTGATATTTGGCTTGGTGTTTCAATATGTAGCCTTCCTGAATCATCATGAGTATGTATTCCTCGCATTCCATCAGGACACTCAGAATCCTGTATGCCAATATTCTGAGATATATATTGCTCATTTCCATTAATTATTATCGATAAACTACTATGAGTGTGACTAAGGTCGCTAGAATGACTTCCTAGACAGGTTTCTTCTATAGCCCAAGACTCATTTTCTATCAAATCAGTATTTCCAGTTGTACTTAAAATAATAAAAATTACAGTAGCAGCAATTGCACCACCGAACATGATTTTCTCAAAATCCATGTTAATGCGAACAAGGCAGTTCTCTTGAACTATGAGGTCATAGGAGTATCAATGAGATTGTTAGGAGATAGACCCGACTATTGGGAAATAGCGAAAAAAGAACTATCTGATAATGACATAATACTTTCAAGAATAATAGATAAATTTGATGATCTAGAATTAATTTCAAGAGGTGATATTTTTTTCACTTTAATTAGATCAGTAATCGGCCAACAAATTTCTGTTAAAGCCGCATCTACGGTGTGGTCAAGATTTACTGAAAGAGTTGGAAATATTACTCCTGTGAATATACTATCGGTTGACTTTGAAGAATTGAGAAGTTGTGGATTATCTCAAAGAAAGGCAGAATATGTAATAGGAATCTCGGAATCTTGGCATGAATATAGGTCGTTTGATTGGGAGGAAATGGATGATGGAGAGATTATTGAAGAATTGATCAAATTGAGAGGTGTAGGGAAATGGACTGCAGAGATGATTTTGATATTTACTCTACTCCGCCCGGATGTATTTCCAATAGGAGATATAGGCATGATTAGAGGTATTGAAAAAACATATAATTCAGGGGTGAAAATGTCTAATGATGAGTTATACGCTATTTCAGAAAAATGGAAGCCTTGGCGTACTGTAGCTTGTTGTTACATGTGGAGAACAGTAGACCCAGAGCCCGTTGAATATTAATTACATGCAATATCCACGTTTTGGCTGATTAGGAATAGTAGGAGCTGCTCCTGATTGCACACCGTCAGCCTCTTCCATGATAACTGTCAATAGAGTATTTACTAACACTTTCAAGTCTTCAACTTCGTTTTTTAGTTCTTCCACACTTACAGCGTCGCTAGTCTTATCCATCCCAATCCCATCTAAGGAATTTCTTCCTCAGAAACAATTAGGTCAGTAAATAGCCTATAAAGACAATAGTAAGAAATTACATGAAGATAGGGATTAGTAGAGGTTTGAATTTACTCCAACTAATCCTCTTCTTCTTCGTATTCCCAATCGTCTTCTTCGTATTCATCTTCATCATCATCATAGTAATAATCTTCATCACCACGGCTCCGCATTACAAGTATTGCAACAAGTGCTACAGCGATAACTGCAACACCAATGACCATGTAAAGGCCAGTGTTTGATTCTGCTTCTACCGGTAATGGTTGGACATTAATACCTGATAAGTCGATATTGTTTCCATTATCATTATTCCAGTCCATCTCACCTGTTTCAGGATCTTCCATAATCAATACCAATAGAGGTTGCCCCTCAGACCAAGACTCCCATTGGAATTGTGCATTGACACTCGAAGACTGCGCACCTAGAATAATTTCAGTAGGGCCAAAGGATAAGGTAGTTAAGGCCGGTGACCATTGACCACTCTCTGGATTTAATTCATATAGACCAACTGTGATAGAGCCTTCTCTCTTACCATCATTTTCCCAGAATGTTTGCAGAGTTAACATCTCTCCAACCATTGGAGTAGAGGTTGGATTGATGACTACTCTAGTATATTCGGGATTAAACTTCATTATTCTAAGAGTAGGCATTCTTGGTGCGGATTCACTACCTAGACCTGTGACAACATTTCCTGCTCTATCGGTTGAAGTGACCCAGAAAGCAATCTGGTCACCTTGTTCAATTGACATACCATTTAGTGGTGTAAAATCAATATAGCCTTGATAAACATCTTTCGACTCTCCATCATCAATCATAGTTAGTTGTCCGGTATTTTCTGAACCAGCCACTGCAGTACCCGATCTTAGAATTACCCAAGCGACATCAAGAGGTCCTTCAATCATACCAATTTCATCGACCATCGTTACTGTGACAAATACATCATTGATTAAATCCGATTCTAACAAAACTAATGATGAATCAGGATATGTTGATTGATCAAATAGTACCGTTGGTGCTTTACTGTCAACAGTCACAGAAGCATCTGAATTAATATCTGATGAACCACCACCAGGGATATTCAAAACTTCAGTTGAAACAGACATAGTTGGATTTAGAGGGACTCTTGAAGGTAAAATCATTGAACCATCGAAACTGGCATCTCCATTTACTGATGTGACCATCTTAATTTCTTGTGTCCCATAAACTACTTTGAATTCAACTTCAAGATTTTCTGGAATATTTGCTGCTAATGCACCTGAACCAGAATGATAAACAAATCCACTCATTCGGAATTCATCTCCCTGTCCCAAGTATACCGAAACTCCTTGAGATTCTGCCTGAGGAGGAGTAAGATCTTCTATATTATCTGGGATTGCTACATACTTGTTATCAAGATACCAAGATAATTCACCAATGTTATTCTGATACGCTACAGTAGTGAAATCATCAAGTATTGATACACTAGGCTTACAGGAGTTCTGATTATCCTCCCAAGGGAAGTCCCAAGAGACTTCGAATATCATTGAAAGTTGAGTAATATCTGAAGAGACTTGCATTGTCTGCACAGAAAGTGGTGTCACGAAACTAGTTGTATCTGACCAAATAGTTCCTCTCGAAGGATCGTAGCTCATCTTTCCAAGTTCACTTATTCCATCTCCACATAGCATTATCGATATATTATCCAATGTATTTAGCCCATTAGCTTCTTCAATTTGCATGGTGAATGTATGTTGTTCACCTGGCAGTAAATACCCTAAATCACGGTCCAATGAATACCCTGCAGACTTAATGCTAGTTGGTTCATCAGTTGCTACAACAACAGTTGCCCAAGAGTTAGATGCACCAGGTCCTCCACCCGTACCTCCATCTTGGTAACTGAGACCTGCCCAATCAGTACCCTCAATGTACATGTGGACTGGAGAATTAAAAGTTTGTTGAGAAACATCAATCCCTACGAAATTAACTTGTTGCTGACCTGTCATACCAGGTGTTAATGGCTGTACCATTGACAAGTATTCGTCTTCATCAGCGACCCCATCCCCATTGATATCATCTACTGAACCTCGCCAATATCTGAGTGTCAAAATTTCACCTCTAGCCTCAGATTCTTCGACTGTTATGAAAAGAGACAAGGGGTCCATTGGTTCCCAAACTTTACCATGAGCTGCTTTCAAACCAGATGGAGTATTTACTTCAAGTGGCCCTGCTACAGGAGGCTCATGATCAACTCGAACATTTACAGATGGCGGAGTTCCAGTAACATCCTCTGCACCAAGCGAGTAACCAGTAGGTCCCACTGTATTCATCATAGGTGATAGATAAACGTTAGAGAGACCGGTTGGAGATGAAATTAGACCTGTAAATTTCCCGGCTTCTTCAGAAGTCAAAAGATAACTTAGACCAGAAATATTCAAACCAACTGTAAAATCAACTGCTTGCGGTCTAACTGCAGTAGAGTCTTGGAACTTGACGGTACCTGTGATATTTAATTCACTACCATCAGTCATTGTAAACGGATAGAATGTAGAATACTGATTTGATAGAAGCCTTCCAAATTGATCTCTGACTTCGAATGAATCAATCATCAAATCGTTTTCAACAGCATTCTTTCCAGATTCACCACTGTGAGATACTGATGGCCATACTGATTCTCCTGAGGCATCGAATGCCTGAGATACCCAACGTATTGAATTAACATCATCCCACATCCAGTTAACATCAAACATCCAGTGTATGGTGACATCATCATAGCCATCATTATGAGTTGTAATTTCTAAATATGTTGAAGGATTCATTGGAGCAACGGATGAACCAGAAATTTGCATAAAGGATACCGCATCTGAACCTTGACCCCACAAACCATCTGCACTATTAGTAACCTCAAACATCAAGATTTCGCCATCAGAAGCGATGCCTCTGAGAGAAATCTTTTCCAAATTAGAATTATCCATTAAGTGATGGTGTTGAGTAATTATTTCAACTGTCTCACCATTAGGATAAAGTGTATTTGGAACCACGAAATCTCTGTTGGTTACTATATAATCGAACTTTACGTCACCATCAATGGAAACTGATCCCTTATCTGCAGTAATATTTACTGGAATTGATACCTGAGTGGGCGGAGGATCATCTTGAGTCATAGATTCGTGATAATCAGATATTGATGCACCTAAACCTGAAACATTTTCAAATATCAAATAACCTATTCCAATTGTTGAAATAGACACCGTTTGTGCATAATTTGACTCTAAAGTAATGGAAACATCTCGCCATTGCCTTCCTGTGTCTGTGTCTGTATGGGATGTAGTTAGAGAGTTAATTCCTGCAATTTGACTGTAATCTAATATGCAATGGAATATCTCTGAAGAAGAAGAACTAGTCTGACTGGATGACCCTACTGTCAAGGTAACCGGTGACTCGAATTGACCATCTGAATCAGGTGCAATAGAGATTATTCCATTATTGACCGCAGCCAGAGATGGTATTCTCACCATTATTGAAGACGGAGTGCCAGAATCTAAGCTTACACTTGTACTAGTTGTATGAGAATCAATACCATCTGAAACAAGCGATTGCCATCCATAATGCCCGTAATCAGTACCCATTGAGAATGACCAATCTACTGAACCATCATTAAGTATATCAACTGCAGGATTTTCTGCTGGCTCAACGAAATTAGATGAAATGACCATTCTATCAATCCAGCCATTAGTAGGTAGGGATACAGATAGAGAGAAACCAGTTTGAGGGATAGCAAAGGGTATTGATCCTTGAGAGGTTTGTCCCAATGTTGCACCGGTGAATGAATATGCAGTCACCATTAAACCACTAGAAAAGTTACCAGATAGTGTCACGCTCTTGATTGGCCTAGATGAATGGACATAATCGGAAGTAATTGTACCGGCAATAGTTGTAGCATTCAGTAATTCATCTACTACCTCGATGCTCGGGCTGAAAGACCATCCATTATAATCTGCACTTGATGCCGCAAGATATCTCTTACCACCAATACTTATTTTGGTTAATTTAGGTGAAACTTCTTCATCACTTGTGTCCATTAGAACCTTAATTCTAACTAATTCATATTCTTCAGAATCAACTCCTGCCAAAGAGAATGGGAAGGTAAGATTATCGTAACCTGGCACAACATTATCGTTAATATCTATTAAACTCCCTGTAATTGAAGTATTCTCAGGGATTGTGGCCTCAATATCTACCCAGCCATAATTGAAAGTATCAATATTGCTCATGTCTACAGCATTACTCAACCAGTACCCACCTGCTCCATAATTAGCAATTAGGATACCAAAATTATCAATGTAGGCACCCTGATAAGTTACTGAAGTATCTGTAGATAGTCGGAATCTGAACCTTAACTCATCGCCAGCATAGCTAGATAGAGGTGCCTGTCTATTTTCAAACTCTTGTTGATTACAATCTCCATTCATCCATGCATCATGACCATACATCTGATTACCAGAAAATCCAGGCGAACCATCATACCAACCAGGAATTTGAGGATCGAAATAATTCCAAGAACCACCATTAACCTGTATTTGAAGACCGACTGCATCCCAACTATTTTCTGTACATATCCACTTATCAAATGTCACGTATGCTAAGCCATCGTTCGGAATATTGTATGTTGGAGATGTTAACAATGAGTTTTGATTATTTCCATAGTTACCATTTAAATTTGTACCATATACGTAAGGGAACGAAGGTTCATCACTAGGACCTGCACTAGTACCCAATTGACCATAGTTCCATGCGGATTGTTTTGACCAACCCGGAGCGTTACTGGTGGATGGATTTCCTGCAGTAGAATCTTCAAATCCATATACTTCGCTTAAAATTCCTCCAGTAAGAATGTAGTAATTCCAATCATCGTATCCTGTAACAGTACCAAAAGTAACAGGGTAATGACTCATTGAGAATTGATTTTCCAAATCATCTCTAAATAATATCGTTCCTGAATCATCTACCACACGAATATCTTCGAGAGTAAATC
>Ga0222718_10000396_pt1 | contig 45998 bp, 87 predicted proteins | sample C33_27DmetaG_FD_165045 | JGI IMG/M metagenome (GOLD analysis project Ga0222718, IMG submission 165045) | Estuarine water microbial communities from San Francisco Bay, California, United States - C33_27D | ecosystem: Environmental > Aquatic > Marine > Unclassified | place: USA: California...
TATTCTTCAATCGTTAAAGATCGTCTAGTAAACAATATGAAATACAATGATATTTCTACTAAACATAACTTACCTTTACATACAATTAAAAATCGTATTGCACGAGGTAAAAGAATTCTTCAAACAGGATTGAAAGAGTTCCGAAATATATAATACAATAAAAACAATAATTATGTCAAGAACAAGTAACGCATTCCTTAGTTTTATTAGATGGTTTAATGTACTTTCATGGCCAAAGGAATTGCTCAGCCATTATCAAGATTGGCGAGTTATGAAACGGCTATGTAAAGAAGAAAGTGCACTTAAAATTTTTAAATCCCAAGATCCGGAAATACGTTTCGATAAGATTTATAGGTTATACACGGTGATAAACATTCCCGAAGAATTGTATCCTAAAGAATATGAAAACGCAAGGCAAACATATTTAATAGATCAATTACGTAAATTCGAAGAAGTTGCTTTAAGTTTAGGTGTTAGTGAAATATTATATCCTGAATTTGCGGTAATAACCGATGTACCTGATTCATTCGCATATTTACTCGTATTAGAAACTAATAAAGACGGTTTAACTTGGATAAATTTATTGATATGGATTTTACAATTAACTTCTTTATATGCTTTACTTGCGATAACTAATAATATCATACATTCACTATCAGGATCTAGCGTAATAGAATGGATCTCGACAATACTTCCATTTTAATGCAAACAACTACAGGACCTAATGGCAAAGGACGCTATTATATTATAGATGAAAATACAAAATTTCCATCGGTAACTACTATTATCGGAGAAATGACTGATAAGTCAGGTTTAGAAAAATGGAAAAAGCGAGTTGGCGAAAAACAAGCTAATGAAATTTCTAAAAATAGTGCTGATCGTGGCACTTTTATGCATGAACTAAATGAACGTTATCAGTACCTCTTAGTGAATGAAAAAGATGATGGTAATATACTCCAAAAGACATTCGAAGATGTACTAGCCAAACCAGAATTATCCAAGATTGATCCACAGAATAAAGAAAAAGGTAAAAATTTATTCGTTAAAATGTTAAACTATGGATTGTTTAATCGAGTAGACGAATTAGTAATGCAGGAAGAAGCTCTTTGGTCTGAGCGTGGAGGTGGTTATGCCGGTAGGGTTGATAAAGTTGCTAAAATAGATAATAACCTTTTAATTATAGATTACAAAAGCTCAAGAAAGCCCAAGAAAGAAGAATGGATAGAGAATTACAAAATGCAAGGAGCTGCTTATTCTGTAGCATATTATGATCGATATGGAGAACTTCCGCATGGTGCAGAAATATGGATAGCAAACGATGTAAGTGACAAGCCACAAATATTTCAAATGAATCGCCGAGACATTAAAGAATACTTTGAGAAATTTATCACATTAGTTAAAGGATATCACGAAAAAATAAAATAAATGAAATACTTAATAATAGGACATCCAAGATGCGGAACCGGTTTTATGTCTAAATTGTTTAAGAAAAATGGATTAGATGTTGGACATGAAGTTATGGGTAAAAATGGAACTTCTGATTGGCAATACGCAATACCAAACGAAAAATGTTTTCCTTGGACAACTGCACCTAGAAATGCATTTAAATTTGAAACAGTCATACATAATATAAGAGATCCTTTTACCGCAATTCCTTCGATTGTATATACAGAAACTCCTAATTTTGGAGAAAAATCGTGGAGAACTGTATCAGAACAATTTAGGAGAAAATATATTAACTTCCCGGATACTAATGTTTTCGAAAATGCTGCACATTCTTATTTAGGGTGGAATCAAATTATTACTGATCAAAATATCGCTGATCAAACTGTACGCATTGAACATGTAATGGATGATCTTCAGGTTGATGATATTAAAGAATCTCTAGGAAATAAGAAAGTTAATTCACGTCCACATGGCGATATGACTAAGGAAGATTGGAATAAAATACCATCTAATATAATGGATATGTTAGAAGCTTTTTGTAAGAAATATAATTACAAATCTTTAAAAGAAAGAATCGATACGCTTAGTTAATGAAACTACTAAAAAATTCATTCATATAATATTTAAACAAACATAAATGAAACACGTATTAGTAACAGGTGGAGCTGGTTTTGTAGGATCTAATCTTATCAAAAGGCTAAAAGAATCCGATCAAAATATTCAAATAACTTCACTTGATAATTATTTTACTGGTAAGGAATCGAATCATATTAAAGGTGTTGAATATATTCGTGGTAATACATGGGAAGCTGATTTAATATTTGAAGATCTAGAAATACCATTTGATACGGTATTTCACTTTGGTGAATATTCTCGTATTGTTCAATCATTTGAAGATATACAATTTGTTCAACAATCTATTTTAAGCGGTACTCCTAAAATATTAGATTTATGTAGACATTGGGATGCTAAACTAATTTACTCAGCGTCATCATCTAAATTTGGTAATGATGGTAAAGATGAAAATCTTTCACCTTATGCATGGATGAAATCTAAAATGGTTGAACTTATTAAAAATTATCATGATTGGTATAATTTACAATATGAGATATGCTATTTCTTTAATGTATATGGACCTGGTCAAATTATGAAAGGCGATTATGCTACGGTTATTGGAATATTTGAAAGGCAATTTAATAATGATGAGCCTTGTACAGTGGTTTCTCCAGGAACTCAATCTAGGGATTTTACTCATGTATACGATATTGTTAATGGAGTTGTAAAATCAGCAACTATTAATTTAAATCATGAATGGCACTTACGTTCAGGTATAGAAAGAACTATTATCGAAGTTGCCGATATGTTTGGCGAATGGGAGCTTATTCCTGAAAGGCGAGGTGAGCGATTAAATAGTATGCATATCGAAACTGATACCGAAGAAAAACTTCAATGGAAACCAATTAAAACACTAGAAAATTGGATATTTTCAGTAATAAATGAATAAATATATAACAAAATTGAAACTTTGCCGATAGGTTTCATATAAATAATAAACAATTAATAAATAACAAAATGGCAGAATTAAAAGTAGTTAGTCCAGAAGGACCTAAAGGTGTGAACGAGAACGATTCACAAGCATTGGAAATCGAGCAGCAAATGCATGATTTGCAACTTAAACTTTCTAAAAAGAAGTACAGGTTAAAAACAACAACCGGTACAATGAATTATTTAATGGATGATTTTTATCCTAATGTTCAATGGAAAGGTTACGAATGTTATGCAATCTCAGAAACATTTGCACAAATCAAAAAAGTACTTGATAAAGCAATGGATAAACTTGCAGAATCTGGTAAAGAAACGGACAAATTAAGTTTTTCTGCTCCAGTAGAAATTCTTGAGGCGGTATTTCACTTTGTAAAAGAGTTTCCAGGAAAAGGAATTGATAATGCTAACAAACATAGAATTTTATGTGAGGATTTATCTAATCCAATGGCTCAAATCAATCAAGATCGACAAGGATTACGTGATATGGCACTAGAAGCTGAGGCTGCTAAACACGGAATTAGTGTTGAGGAATATACAAAAGCCGCTGCTGCAATGCAAGCACAAAATCCAATGCAAAAATAAAAATCGTTATGAAAAAAATTAATCAATTCTTCTCATCACACGGAACTAAAGTAATTGTTATATTTCTAGCGTTTCTGTATTTTCGTGGATGTGGAACTAATAATGAATTATCAAAAGTAAAAAAGGAACTTAGAGTAGTACAAACTGAAATTGACTCTCTTAATAATACAGTTTTAAATTTACCGATAATTACTAAGGATGAAATGATCGACCTTATCAAAACGGTTCCTGCATGGAAAACTCTAAGAATCGAAGAAATTTCTGATAAAGAAAGAATTTCAATTAACGCCTTAGAAGAAAAGGAAGATTAATGAATGATGTAAGAGGCTTATTGCTCGGAGTAATATTATTTGCAATAGGTCAAACTGCAATTTGGATTCAAACAAATGGACAATTTATCTGGAAGTGGGTTGAAAAAAACCCACTTCTGGTGTCTATTTTTATGGGAGTTCCTATCTCTTATATTTTTATTAAAGCAACTAAACTTACCGTAAATTATTTTGATGGAACTTTATGGCCATCAAGGTTTATAGGATTTTCAATAGGCATCTTTTGTTTTGCCTTAATGACTTGGTTTTTTCGTGGCGAAGGAATTACACTTAAAACTTCAGTCTGTTTAATGCTATCTTTATTAATTATTGTAATACAATTATTTTGGAAATGAAATTAGATCCTACTAACAAATATCAAAAAACTATATTAATAACTGGCGAATCTGGTTTTATTGGCTCTCATATGATCGATCACATGGTTAAAAAATATCCTAACTATATGATTTATGGTTTAGATTCATTGACTTATGCGGCTAATAATGATTATACAAAACATCTTAGAGAATATCCTAATTACGAATTTATTGAAGAGGACATTGTAAAAAGAGATAATATATTTACACTATTTCAGGATTTAGGTATCACAGACGTTATCCATTTAGCGGCAGAATCACATGTAGATAACTCTATAGAGAATCCTATGATATTTGTGGAAACAAATGTTTTAGGAACCGTTAATTTACTAGATGCTTTTAATAAATTTTGTGCAGGAAGATTCCATCATGTTTCTACTGATGAAGTTTATGGAGATTTACAAATGGATGATCCTGCATTTTTAGAAACAACTTCATACGACCCATCATCTCCTTATTCAGCGTCAAAAGCGGCGTCAGATCATTTTGTTAAAGCATATCAAAGAACTTATGGTATTGATACGACAATGACCAATTGCTCTAACAATTATGGACCACATCAACATGCTGAAAAACTAATACCAACAGTAATACGAAATTTTGCAGAAGGTAATAATGTTCCTGTATATGGCGATGGTTTGAACGTTAGAGATTGGTTATATGTTAAAGATCATGTTAAAGCTATTGATATGGTATTTCACTTCGGTAAAAGCGGAGAAACCTATAACGTTGGTGGAAGTGTTGAAAAAACAAACATAGACCTAGTAAAAATGATTGGAAGTTTTGGATATCAACGAGGTTGGTTTAGTCCTAATTACGAAGATCAAATAACCTTTGTAAAGGATCGAGCCGGCCATGACTTTAGATATGCAATAGATTCATCTAAACTTCAAAAAGAATTAGGATGGTCACCAAATCCGGATGATTTCAATAAGTATCTCTTGGAAACTATTGATTATTACAGCGAATATATATTAAAACCGGAATATCCGGTAAAATAATTTTTATATATGAAGACACTACAACAAAAAATTGTACATTTATCTATAATAGGAATATTTGTCAGTTTGTACTTTCTAGTTGCTACTATATCTATGATTAATTCTGTTGCATTTTTTGATCTTGCACATAGCGGAATTATGTCTTGGTCTTTAGCGATAGGATTTGAAATGGGAGCTGCCGCTTCTTTAGCTGCTATATTAATATTGGATAAAACTAACAAAACTATGGTATGGGGTCTGTTTATTTTATTAACAGCCTTTCAGATGATGGCTAATTCATATCACGCCTTTGTAAATTTAGAAGACTATATGGGTTGGGTTGAATTATTTGGATTGCAAGAAGAAGAGCCTATATTCCAAAAGAGGCTTTTATCTATTGTTAGTGGTGCAGTATTGCCTATCGTTGCATTAGGCTTTATTAAATCGTTAACAGATTATATTAAACCAGAAAATACTGAAACTGAATCAGAATTACTTACTGAAATATCGGAAGAGCCGTTATCGCAAGTAAATGAAGTTGAAGAATTAGCAGATACTGAAGAAAAATTAACAGAAGAATTAGATGCTACATTAAACGATGGTTTAGAAGATGAAGAATGGGACGAAGATCATGCAAACGACATGGCTCTTAATGCAATGGTAGAAGATATGGACCTCGAAGATATTCTTACTGAAGATGAGATGGAGGTATATAACAAAAACCAAGAAGAGGCTATCAAAGAAAACGACGAAATAATAACTTCAGGATCTGATGAAGTTGAAGTAAAAATTGATGGTGATACTACTTACGTTACTACAAAGAAACCTCAAACGATTGCTCCGAAAAACATACCGATTTAACATCGATATATATTAAAAATAATTAACTTAGATGGCAAAAGTATCATGTACTAATAGCGACACTCGATATCTACTTGAATTCATTGGATGTGATCTAGTAGTCGTACAAAACTCAGAAACAATATTCAAAGCTAAGGAGTTGTCGTTATGCCCTTGGTTTGATGAAATATGTGATTATTGTTATTGCAAACATACCATTCCGGCCGGTGGATCTATTGAAGTTGCCGGTCCATTAAATGCTAATTTCTTATACGTTAAAGTAGATTGGCCAAATACGGCAAAAGAATCTCAAAGACTTGCAGGAATTACATTACCTGAATTTAATATACAACAATTAATTCCAAGCGGTACTAATTTTACTGATGCTGGATTAGGAGAATATCTTACTCATACATACCCAATTCAAGATTTATTTATGATAAACTCTTATTGGGAATATGAAGAATACAAATTACATAATTACAGTGATGTTGATATGGTTGCTCATGTTATTACAGCAACTCAATGTGATAGTAAAGCTGAGGAAGAATTAGATCAACCAACTGGTGCAACAGTTACTCCTGATTATGTAGGATAATATGAAACTTTTTAATTTCAATACATATAATATTTAAACTTAAACAAAATGGCACAAGACAAATCAAACGTAGAAAATCTAGGAGAGGCAATCTCAGTACTAGTACAAGCAGTAAACATCGCTCAATCTAAAGGAGGTGTTTATTCTTTTGCAGATGCTGCAAAAATTAATTCAGCATTAAATTTTATTGACGAGGTTAGCGCTCAGCAAAATGCCGAAGTTCAAACCGAAGAGGTTGATAAATCTGCTGAGTAAAAATAAAAACTATGGATGAACGATAATCAACTAGATAAAGAAAATCCAGAATACGATAAAATACGACATTTTAAAGGTACTTGGAAAGACTTCCAGGAATTTTGGAAAAAGAAAGGATTATCACAATTAAGTCCATGGGAGGAATGGGTTCAGGAATATCCACAAAAGAAAAATATGAAAAAAACCGATAAGGTACATTCATATAAAACTTTTGATAATGAATCTACAATACAAGAAAACGACAATCCTGATTTAGCAGATATAAACGTTAAGAAACTTTCAAAAAACTCGTTAAAGCTTAAAGTTGGCGATCAGGTTATTTGGAAGAGTAAACAATCATTAGGAGTTGGAACTTTAAATATGTTTCATCCTGATGGTACTGTAAACGTTCAATTTTATGATGATTTAACAGGATCTACTGTTGGTAAACCTGGAGATGATTTTAGAATACCAATATCAGATTTAAAAATTGTAGATGCATTAGCAGATTCCGTACAAACAATTACAGAAGCTAAATCAGTAGAACAATCTGCTGGTTTAGCCATTGTATATAATAACAAAATTCTTTTAGGCCATATGTCCGGAAAGAAATGGTATGCTTCCTATTCTATCCCTAAAGGTCATCTTGAAAAAGGCGAATCAATATTACAAGCTGCTTTAAGAGAGACTTTTGAAGAAATCGGTATTAATGTTCCTAAAAAATTAATACCATCTTCATACCTCACATGTCCTTATATTAAAAAAGGAAAACATTACAAAGATGTACATTATTATATAGTACATATCGATTCATTGGATCAAATAGGTTTATCTGATGAGATTGTTCCAAAATCTCAATTACAAATGGAAGAAATTGATTGGGCAGGATTCGTTTCAATTAAAGAAGCATTTAAAAGAATATCCCCAGCAATGATGCCTATTATTAAGAATCTAAAAATATACAATAAAATGAGTGCATTTAAAACATTCGAATCTTTTGTAGAATCATTAGATGAGGATAATATGGTTGCTCTAGCCGGTAGTCAACAAGATCATGTACCTAGACCTAAACCCTTCGTTGCAAAGAGTATTAAAAAACGAAAAGAGAGTAACGAAGATGAAGATGATGAGACTCTAGAAGTTGGTAATATTAATACATCCGGTTTAGGAGGAAAATAAGATATATAATAAAAATAAAAACAATACGATGAAAAACGTAATTAAAGATAGAGAAGATTTTATCAACGAAAATTATTATGAAACATCTACAACAGCAGTACCTGGACAGGGTGTAGGTGCCGGTTTATTTAATAATGCTACCGGAGTAACCGAAAAGAATGTTCCACAGGAAGGAGCAAATGGTGTAAAATCAGATCCTGACTATGCAGATCCTTCTAGAAATACACATGCCACGTATGAAGGTGCTATACAATTAGGAGATATCGTAGAAGATATTAATCCAGAATGTCCTCATTTCCAATCCTTTGGAAAGGCTTTTAGTATAATGGGAAGTGGACCTCAAGCTAAAGTTCAATATATTATATCAAACGAAGGTGAAAATTATGCTATTGGCGAAGTTGCTAATATTTGTATGTGTGACTTAAAATGCGTTAAAAAAAATCAAATGAATTAATGAAAAATATAGAATCATTTGATACGTTTATTAATGAAATGTATTCAGGACCTGCAGATGGTGCTAAATATGTAAAATCTTTTAATGATAAACAAAGTAATTTAGGTTACTTTCCTAATGCAGTTGGATCTGAAGAAGGAAGTCCTGGAAATCCAGCAGTAGGAGAAGATGTTTCAATGATGTCAGATAGATTAGGAGATATCGAACCTGAGGCATATCCTAGTAGTGGTGGTCAAGATTTTAAGGTAACTCAACCAGGATCAGCACAATTATCTACAAACCCTGCAAGCTTATCAAGACCAATACAATAAAATTATGGCAGAGTCTAAAGGATTAGGAGATACGATAGAAAAGATAACAACAGCTACTGGAATAAAGGCGGCTGTTAATGCAGCATCTAAGGCTATGAAAAAGGATTGTGGTTGTGGTGGAAGACGAGAGAAATTAAATAAGTTATTTCCATACAAATCTAAGCAAGGCGCTAATAAAGTAATAGGACCTAATAAAAAATCTTAGTTATGCAAGATCATCCATTTTTTGGTAATTGGTTACCTAAGAAAAATACTAATAATATTAGTCAAGGTGCATCAGATTTTATTAACGGAAAGTCTCTTAATCAGGCACCAACTAATCATGATGGTTTAATACAAGACTTTAAAGATAAAAAGCAAGCATTAAAAGATATGGATGCCTCAATGACACCTGAAGATAGAAAACTTATGGCACAAGCAATGGGTGCAGGTATGAGTGATGGTAGTAATAATGTAGCTAATCGATTTAGAGAAGCAATGAAAAATATTAAAAAATAATGGCATTAAAGAAATTTTTAGAGTTTGTCAACGAGGATGTTCGTGGTGGTTCTATGCAAACATACAATTCTTACGAGACTGCTGATACATTGGAAGATGCCAGAAAATTATTAAAAGATATTAATTGTAAATGGGATAAAGAATTAGTTACATGGAATGGTACGGTTGAGTTTAGAAGAACCTCAAAAGTTATTTCACCAAATGGTGGAACATATTCAGTTGCTATGTATAACCCATCATCTAAAAAATTACATATAGATGCATCCATAACAGAAACTATAGGAACTGTCAATGCTCCTGTATACGACGAATTTCCAGAACAATTTCCTGAAATACAAGTAGAAAAAGATGAAAAGTATTTAAAGTATATGAAAGAAATCGCTACAATACTTAAAGAAATATTTACATCTGCTATCGATAATGAGTACAATGGAAATAAGGTTAAGGAGGCTATGTTTCCTAAATATAAAGGAACTAAGACTAAAATACATGTTACTGAAGATGGACATATTAGATTCGATTCTTTTGGTAGATATCCTGATATTAAAGTTAATCTAACTAATATGAAAAAAGGAAAGCATACTAAAGAAACGATTAAAGAAGAAATCAAAAGTAATTTAAAGAAACTTGAAGAAAGAATGCCAGGTATGCCATCACAAAGCGGAATATCTAGTTTTGCAGACTAAATATATAATTAAAATTAAAATCATATAATGATAAAAAATTTCGACACATTTGTAAATGAAACTTTTGGTATGGATTTACCTAAAGGATCAGATCCAATCATTGAGAAAGATTCGGATAATGCAATGGCAAAATCTCAGTTAACTAGAACTAAAGATTTTGTAGATATGTTAATTCCTATTATCGATGGAATGGACGATATGGAACCTTGGGTACAGGCTAAAATTACTAAAGCTGAAGATTATTTAAATGCAGTTTTAAATTACTATAAAGGTAAGGATGGTATTACCGAGGGTGAAGATACCGAAGAATCTATAGTTACTGAAGCCCTTTCAAAAGAGCAGAAAATGGTTGAAACTTTTTTAAATAAAATCGCAAAAGAATTTGATTACTCTATTCAAGATGCTGTTAGATTTGTAAAAGAAACTATTAGCAAAATGAAATTAGATGAATCAATAGTTACTGAAAGTTTCACAGACCCACTCGAAGGATTTCCTCAATCATACAAAGATTTACTTAATAAACTTCAAAGAAGTAATGATAGAAGTGAAAGGAATATGTTAATAAACAAAATGAATGTTATTAGAAAGAAACTTAAACTTAAACCATTGAAAAACGAATCAGTAGTTACTGAAGCTAAGCGATCGGTTGTTCATAAAGCTGCTAAGAAAGGAAGTTATCCTGTAAGTATAGTTGTTATCAGAGATGGTAAAGTAATCGCTCAAGAATTAGTTAAAACTCCGGCAGAAGTACCAGCTGCATTTAATGTGATTCAAAGTTATCACAAACATAAAGGAGCTACAGTTCATATCGAATCTAAAACCGGTGAAAGATTATTTAGTGAATCTTTAGACGAAGCGGTTTTGGACGAATTCGTTTTAGAGGGTTTCGATATTGAAAAACTTCATTTTGAAATGGATCCTAAAAAAGCTGAAAAATTAAAAATAGAATTAGGTAAAAGCCATGGTGAAATCGGTAAAAGAAACCAAATTGAAAGTGGTAATTATTCTTTAAGAAAGTTTAGAAAAACCATCGGATATTGGAATGGTAATAAAAAAGATACTGATTTTGCTGAAGATGTATTTGCAGGCCCAGAACATTATATGACAGTGAGATCAACGTTAGGTGCAGGTCCACATAAGAAAAATATTAAAAAGGTAAAATGGAATAGTAAGGAATATAATAAATGGTTAAAAACTATGGCAACTGATAATGATGGAGTTGGTCAAGATTCTAGCTATGGTTTTGAAATGGCTCAAAATGCAGAATTTGAACCAGGACTTATTGATTGGGTAAAGAAAAGTTTTAGAGGCGAAGATCCATTACAAAGAATTCAATGGGATATTGAAGGAATGATGGAATCAGCACTTACTGAAGCTAAGAATACTATTGGACTTGCGTTCAAAGAAGAACAAGATTATCTTGATTTCAAAGAATTTATTAAAGACGAAAAAGGTTCAATTAAAAAAGATTTTGGATGGGATTCTAAGACTAAATCATGGGAAGTCATAATGGACGTTAAAGTTCTAGATAAAATTTATGGTGAAGGAACTCCAGGTAATAAAGAGTCTGGATGGTACGGAGCATTACCTGGTGATTTTGAATCGGTAATAATTGAATCAGTAAACGAAGGTAAAGTAACTAAGAAATCTATATCTAAAGCAAGTGATGATTTAGCTAAAATTATTATAGAACTTAAAGATAACTTAGGTAAGCTACAAAAATCTAAAACTGATGAAGAAAGAGCTAAATATATTGAGATTGCAAAAGATCTTACAATTAAAAGAAAGGATGCTTCTGACTCATTAAACTTAGCAATCGCTAAATTAGATAAAAACGCTGAGCTAGATCTTAGCGGAAAGGATTGAAACCTTTAAACAATCATCTCATATAATATATACACTTTTAAATAAACATTGAATGTCTGAAAAGAAAGAACTACCCTTTTTAAGTCTTAGTATAATCGTAAAAAACGAAGAAAAGGTAATTAAACGAATGCTAGATAGCGTTGCACCTATTCTAGATTATTACGTTATCATTGATACCGGATCTACTGATAAAACCAAACAAATTGCTAAAGAAACCATGGATGCTCATGGAATTCCTGGCGAAATAATCGACCATGAATGGGTTAACTTTTGTACTGCAAGAAATTATGCATACGAAATGACTCAAGGAAAAGCACAATATGGATTTTGGATCGATGCAGATGAGCAATTAATTATTAAACCAGGATTTAGCAAATCCATTATGAAACATCAATTATCTCAACATGATATGGGATCTATGATGGTTGAATATGGAAATCAAAATTATTTTAGATCTCAATTTCATAAATTAGATTATCCATTCGAATGGAGAGGTGCTGTTCATGAAGTACAATTTCCTATTGAAGATAAAGCACCACATCCAGTCAAATCTACGCAAATTACCGGATTAGAAGTTTTAGTAACACCTGATGGTGCATCATGGGGTGATCGCTCTAAAGAATCTCAAAAAAAGAAATATCTAGAGCATGCTGAATTATTAAAAGAATATATCAAAACTGACGATGATGTTCGATGGATATTCTATTTAGCACAATCGTATCGAGATGCTTTTGAATGGGAATTATCAGAAAGGTGGTATGCCGAACGAGTTAAACGAGGTGGTGGTTATTGGGAAGAGCTTTATTATTCTCAATTAATGGTTGCAAGTATGCAAGTTAATCAAAAAAAGCCAAGTGCTGAAATATTAGAATCGTACGCACAATGTTCTAAATTTGATCCTAATCGAGCAGATCATTTAATTCCACTTATTAGACACCACCAAGCTACTAAGAATTGGCCTATGGCTTATGCAATTAGCAAATATGCGTTTGATAATCATAGCGGTAAAAATCCATTTCCAAAATCTTCTTTGTTTATAGATAAAATGGCTTACGAATGGGGATTGGCGGATTTACATTCAGTAAGCTGCTATTATATGCAAAAACCTACTGAAGCTAAAAAGGCGTATTCTCACGTCAAGCGAGCATTAAATGCCGGAGTAATACCTCAAGAACATATTGAAAGATTATCAAAAAATGAGGAATGGTTTAATAAAATGAAAACTCCAGTACCAATTAAACGACACTCTAATAATCAAAAGCCTAAGAAGAAACGTAAAAAGCGTAGATAATGGAATTGAAACAATTCAAAAATATAACTGCCACTGCTCACGTCGATACCACCAAAATAATGGATCCAGACACATCTCAGGTGTACGCTAAGGTATCAGAAAACGGAGATGAGATATTTATGTATATCAAAAATTCACAGAACGGTAGATCTATTAAAATTCATTTAAAGGAATTTGTAGAAATACTTTCAGAGACTTCGAATAAGGATTCTGAAGATAAACTTGTTGATTCTAAAGAAGCTGATAAAAACGATCTTGAAGAAAAGATAGAAAAAGATTCCAAGGAAGATATATAATAAAAGAAATAAACTTTTTTATATGAAATATTTTAAATTGTATGAAAATTGGAATGGTGAATCTATAAATGAAGCTAAGTTATCTAACAAAGGCCTTAGAGATGAGATACTAAAGCAATTTTCATCCGAATATGAAAAGCATAGTTCCGGGAACCGATTATTTTCTAGAGGAACTACAATCGAGGATTTAGAAAAAAGAATGCAATCGGTCTTAACCGGAATGGGAGTACCTTATGAAGATATGGTAATTGTTCCTGCTAGAAATAAGAATCCGTTTACTAATAAAGACATTTCAAGTTCTTATGATTCAGTTGCGTTTAAAGCTGACGGTAAAGATTATGCATTAACTTTAGCAGATCAAACAAATGCAGGACCTACCACTGAACAACACGAATCATGTTCTATATTATTATTTGAACGGGCACTCAAAAACAACGATCCTTTAATTTCAAATTATATGGATGAGTTAGTAAAGATATATCCTGGCATAGAAGGTGATAAAGGATGGCTAACTGCGTTCCAGTCTCAAGTAAATGCATTAATTACATATTTAAAAGGACATAATACAAAAGGTTATTCGTTCTTTCGTGATGATAAATTTACTGACGATTTATATAAACATGCTAAAAAATTAGCTGGGTTTAGTAAAAAGGATTCTTGGAATCCAGCAGACGTTTGGATCATCGATAATCCATCTAAAAGAATAAAAGAATTATTAGATACTACATCAGTTGCTGAATTAAACAATGTTTTGCGAGAAGGATTACGAACCAAAACGATAATTCCAATATCGCTTAAGAAAACTAAAAAGACTGCATCAGTACAAGAACTTAATTTAGAGGCACAAAAGAAAAATATTATTAAGGTGGATAAAATATATGTAGATATGTTATTCGATAATGATAAAAAATCGTTTAAGAATAATGGAGCTACTATATACTTAAATAATGGTGCTAAATTTGCTTGTAGATCTTCAGATGCTAGAAGATTACAATTTGTTTTTGAAGGTACTATGAAAGGTGCTGCTGCTCAATTGGGTAAGGTTCCTAAAAATATATTAAATTCATTAATACCTAATGTAAAATCTAATCAAAATGATTGGAAATCCTTTAATAAAGATCAGCGAGTATTAAAGGCTATGTTTGATTTTGTAAATAAAAGCAAAATAGTAGATGACAATAATGCCGATTGGAAATCATTTTCAACCGGAATGGAATTTTATTCAAATAATATACCATTAAGGTATGCAGAGAAATGTACCGCTTTGAATTATATTAATAATTTATTAAAAGAAAGAAATCACGAAGAAATAGTAACTAAATTATTTTTTGCAGCGCAAAAGAAAGGTGAAGATTTTGGACCTTTTATTAAAATATATTAAACCTAAAAAATAAAAACAAATCATGAAAAAAATAAACGCATTTAGATTATCCGAATCCTTTGCTTCATTTATTGAAAAGGAAAATAGCCCTTTAAATGAAGGACAGTTTAGTTGGATGACTCATGATACTGGAGATCAAATAGGATCGGATCCAATGAATAAATTGCATGTTTACATGTTTGATAACGACGGTAACCGCTATGAAGAAAAGGATTATGAAGGTTATGGCGTATTTGGTGGAATGGATTATTATGAATTAGTTGCTAAAATGAATGGTTATACTGAAGAGGATCTTAAAGATAAGAAGCTAATGAAAAAGGCCAGAGTTATGGGTAAACCGGAAATGCGTCAAATTGGTATCGCACTTGCATTCGATGAAGGTATTAAACCTAAAAATGGAAAGAAAGTTTTATTCCCAGCTTTAGTTACGAATAAAAATTACAATTGGAAACGTCATAAATTTGAACTTGAAGCGGATCCGGATCCAAATCAAAGTTGGTTCGTAGAACCTGATTATGATGACGATGATTACGAATATCAATATGGATATTAATTCGGATATATAATTAAAATAAAAGAATAAAATGAAAAACTTACAAACATTTAACGAATTTGTTAATGAAGCCTATGCAAATAAGGCTGGCGAATTTGTTATGGATTTTGAGCCAGATTCCGATACATTACTTAATATTAAAGCAGTCGCAAAAGCTTTAGGCGTTAATCATACCGATTTGAAGCAAATCGATTCTGAAATGCATTACGAAACCCCAGAATACTCGGCGGTAGAAGCTGCTTTTTCTAAAGGATCTTCAAAAAGTATTGATTTACCAAATGGATCTAGTATGAGTGGACCATTTGTAAATATAAATAAACGTGCTGAAATCGCTAGGTACGAAGAGCAAGGGTTTACTGCATATATGTTTACCGATAAATCAAAATTTTAATATGAAAAACGTTAAATCATTCGATCAATTTGTAAACGAAACGGTCCAAAAGATACCGATGGGTGAAGTTAGGCCAGATGAGTTAAGAATCAATGGAGTTAAGAATAAATTATATATTGTTAACTTTGATAAGAATATGGATGCTAACGAAAAGAAATCCTTTTTAGATTATATTAAACAAAAGCATGGTTCTATTATATCGGAAATCTCTACACATCTAGGAGACTTAGTTGTTACATTAACTATATTTATTACAACTCCTATAGCTAATGACTTTAAAGAAATTTTAAATTCTATCTTCACACAACGAGCTGAGGACAACATGGAAAAATCGGAAAGACAAAAATCCGAAAAGGATCCAGACCCAGATTGATAACAAAATAAAATAAAATAAAAATATGGATATTCTAAAACAAGGTTCTCGAGGTAAAGACGTCGAGAGTCTACAAGAATTTTTAGGCCTTTCTGTTGATGGCGTATTCGGTAAGCAAACATTAGCAGCTTTAATAAAATGGCAAGGATCTAGAGGTTTATCTGCTGATGGTATTGTAGGTCCTAAAACATGGGATGCTATGGGTATTGCATCAACAGATATGTCAGAGAAAATTTACACAACAAAAAATGGATTAATAGTAAATAAAAGTTATATGCCTTCCGACGAGTATTGTCATGGACAAGGAGGATCTGAATATATTTTTATACACCATACAGCCGGATGGAATAATCCTTACAATACTGTTAAGAATTGGGCTAACGATAACCGAGGTAGAGTTGCAACTGAATTTGTTTTAGGTGGACCATCAATTAAAGGTAACGATGATAGATACGATGGTGTAATGGTTCAAGCATTTCCTGAAGGCAATTACGGTTGGCATCTAGGCAAAAATGGTTCTCAATACATGCACAAGCATTCTACCGCAATTGAGGTTTGTAATTTCGGTTATATTAAAAACGGAAAAACTTATGCTGGTACTATAGCTGATGAATCTCAAATAGTTACCTTAGCAAAACCTTTTAAAGGATATTCCGATTGGCATAGATATTCTAATAAGCAAATCGAAGCAATGAGACTTTGGATGTTATGGATTGCTGAAAGAGATGGTATTGATATCAGAGCTGGTTTACCTGCATTAGTTAAAGAAAAGGGTGCGGATGCATTCGAATTTAATGAAGATGCATACTATGGTAAAGTCAAAGGTGTTTGGACTCATACAAACACTCGTAAAGACAAATTCGATATGTTCCCGCAACAAGAACTTTTGGATATGCTAGTATCCTTATAGTATTCTTTTTACATAATAATTATAGCCTATCTTGATATATAATCTAAACAAATATCGAGATGGGCTATTTGCGTATAGATGAAATAAAAGAACCGGAAGATCTATTTCTTACCAAAGAATTTCAAGAACTGTCTTGGAAAAAACGAACATGGATTAGGCTTAAAATAGCCTTCTTTCAAACACTGTCCATGCATTAAAAAATAAAACTTATTATGAAGAAAATTATTAATTGGGTATCAGGATTATTAAAGGATGAGAAAGGAACTCCATCTTCTAAGAGATTTATTGGTATTATCGCAGGATTATCATTGTGTATAACATTATTTGCTAATCAATTTACAGAAGAGCATATTGCACCATCTCCAGTTTTAATTAATGCGGTTGCAGCACTTGCATTTGGTGCTTTAGGCCTTGCCTCAATAGATAAGATCTGGGGTAATAAAGGAGATAATAAAACAAAAGAGGAATAAATTATGAAAAATTGGACATCAGTAAGAGCGGTCTACCTGCTTATGTCAGTTGTATTAGCGACTGGGTTAATTTTAGATAACTGGTACATAGTAGGATTTGTAATTGCTATGTTAAATGTTGGTGTATGGACTAAATTTTGTCCATCAAAATGGTTATTTGAAAAGCTAGGACTAAAAAAATCGGAACTATAATTGAGCGCGTTTAGTAGTATATCAATAAGATCAAAGATTGCATTAGGTATTGCCAGTATTATTATATTGGCATTTTTCTTAGTGCAATCATGTATTGTTTTTGGTATATGCGAAAATAGTATAGAATTAGCAGAATTTGGATATGCTTGTGTGATTGGATTTATGCCACCCTTTTTTATGTTTGTTTCTGAATTTGTTGGAAGTATTAACTTAAAGGAAGAAAATATAAATGCTCAACTCGAAGGGATTAGTAAATCAAATCTGGTAGTAACATTAACTATGGATGGTTATATTTTATCAGCCAATGATAATTTTTGTGATATTATGGGATGTGTCGAAAGTAATGTAATTAAGAAACCTCACAGTAGAATGGTAACTCCTGAATATGCTAAAAGTAAAGAGTATTTGGAATTTTGGGAAACATTAAGAAGAGGTGAGTCTATTACAGGAGAATTTGAACGAGTAGCTAAAGACGGTTCAAAACGATGGCTATTTGGAAACTATACACCTATTAAAAATAAAACCGGTAAATATACTAAAATCCTAAAAGTTGCAACAGATGTTACTGCGCAGCATGAAGCTGAGGATATACTTAATCAAAAGAATTCTTATTTGGAGCATGCCGCTAAAATACTTAGACACGATATGCACAGTGGAATTAATACTTATATGCCTCGTGGTTTAAGTTCTATGAAACGAAGATTAAGCGAAGATCAAATAAAGGAATTAAAAATAAGTGCACCAATTAGAATGCTAGAAGAAGGGTTACGTCATACACAAAAGGTATATGCAGGTGTTAAAGAATTTACTAACCTAGTTAAACAAGACGTTCAATTAGATAAAACATTGCATAATCTAAAAGATATATTAAAAAACTATTTAGCATCAACATCATACGGTAAGCAAGTATTAATAGATACATTACCAGAAATCGAAGTTAACGAGCCTCTTTTTTGTACGGCTATAGATAATTTAATTAGGAATGGTTTAAAATATAATGATAGTGGAACAAAAACAGTAATGATTTATATGGAAAATGATTCTACTTTATGTGTACAAGATAATGGTAGAGGGATGAGTCAATCTGAGTTTATGGAATTATCTAAACCTTATACGAGAAAACAAGAGCAAAGCGAGAGTGGCTCAGGATTAGGATTAAATATTTGTATAGCGATATTAAGAGAACATGGTTTTACTATTACCTCCGAAAAAGCAAACCCAGGAACAAAATTAAAAATAATGATAAAATAAAATGAACAAAATGATTGACTCAATTATGCTTATTGATGACGAAGATTTATTCCACCTCGTCTTTGAAGATGCGTGTAGTATTTTAGATATTACACTTTCGCTTGAAGCATTAAACTCTAGTGACGAAGCAGATAAAAAGTTTAAGGAATGGTTTCCTGATGATCCTGACCACGAAAAACCAGAATGTGTATTTGTAGATCTTAACATTATTGGATCTTCATTCAATGGGATTGAAATGGTGAATAAAATTAACCATGAATATGGTAATGGTTGTGTCATTGGTATTATTTCATCATCTGATGATAAACGAGAAATTGAAAAAGCCAAAGCAGCTGGAGCTCAGTTTTGGATTATTAAATCAGATGACATTGAACCTCGCTTAGAAGAATTTAGAAAAGATTACGACGGTTACAAAAACAAGACTGCTCAATTTAAAGTGTATAAATAATGATAAAGAAATTAGGTAACATATTAACTTATTACGATTCAGAACCTACAGAAGTTTTGCAAGGTTTAATTTGGACTATTTTTGCTCCGATGGTTCTTATGGTAGCATATCCCGATTTGTGGTATGTTTCTATACTTTCAATTTTAGTAGGGTTTTATTCTTTGTATTCAGTTTGTTATTTAGATTTGAAATATCGAAAAATTTCAGCCTTTCTGTATTCTAGCATTTCATTATTTTTTGCAATACTATTCCTGAAGGATAATGGATTGAGCTCAGAACCAATGAATTGGGGTTGGGTTGTTATATGTATTAGTGCTATTGGAAATATTAGGCGAGTTAATCAAAAAATAGTATCAAGTAGCAACGATAAGAAAACTAAAGATGTGAGTAAAATGTACAGAGAAGATCTTGAAAAGAAAATAGAAGATCAACAAAAAGAGTTATTTGATTTAAGAATGGAAAATATTAAACTACATAATAAAATTGAAGATTAGGAATATCAATATATATTAAAGAAAACAATGAAGATTAATAAAGATACACGAGATAATCTGCTAAAGTTAGCTAAAGAAAAGAAAATCTTTCTTGAGGGTAACCTCATAAAGATTATAGAAATCGATGAAGATGATGTTCAGTTAACAAAATATATTAATGATTGTAAAGAGAGGGATACGACTTCTCGTAAAAAAAGATTGCAAGTAACTAAACAGGTTCAGAAACAAAACAAAGAATTAGAATCTGCTGCAAAAGAAAACGATCGAGTTAACAAACAACTTTCAAAGGCATTGGATGAAACCGAACAAGCTATGCAAGATGCTAAAGATGCTGAACAACAGGCTATTATGGCTAAAGCACAGGCAGAAAAGGCAGCGGAGACGGCTCTTGGCGATTTAGATCTCATGCAAAAGAAATCACAGTTTGAGCTTATCGGAACTATAGTAAGGGTTGCTCTATTTGTAATTATAGGAGTGGGAGTACTTACTACTATTATGTATGGTATAGCAATAGTTAATGATAAAGAAACTCAAATCATTGGATCCACTTGGTCGAATATGTTTGGAATTCTTCTTACTAATGCGTTTTCAATTGTAGGAACAATTATGGGTGTCAAATATGCATCCGATAAAAATAAATCGTAAACTTTTTACAAATTTCATCATATAATATAATATCTAAATAATTATATTATGCTATACAAATACTGCAAAGATCGATTAGAATTTAAAAAAATACCCAATCGAAAATTACTTCTTTTAGTTTTATTTCAAATCCTTATTCTCACATCCTCTTTCTACATAGGGTCTTCTGTTGAACGTCAAATTGTCATAGAAACAATAACTCCAGAAGAGAGATTAATCATTATACGAGAACATCCTGATTCTTTTTCTAAAGATACTTTAATAAATCTACTAAAAGAACTTAACGTTAAATATCCTCACATAGTATTAGCCCAATCGATTATAGAAACTGGTCATTGGACTTCTAGAATATTTAATGAGAACAATAATTTGTTCGGAATGAAAGAGGCGAGATCTCGAATACACACTGCAAAAAAGACCGAACTTAATCATGCATATTACGAAACCTGGAGAGAGTCTGTTTATGACTATGCATTCTATCAATGTAGATACCTTAGTAAATTAAAAAATGAGGATGAGTACTTTCAATATTTAGGAAAGAATTACGCAGAAGCACCTAATTATGTCGCTAATCTTAAGCGAGTAATTAAAAACGAAAACCTCGAAAACTTATTCAAATAGACACAAAAATCACCACCAGAAGTGATGGTTCTTTGATACATTGAACATCCACTAATATAAATACACACCAAAAAAGTTCAACTTTTTATGAAACTATGTTGATGTGTCATCATATAATAATAAATTAAAATCATTATGAGCAATTACACAAAAAAAGAAATGTCCGAAAAAGATTGGCAAATTTTCGGTGAAATTCAATACCTAAAAGGTAGGCTAGATGAGCTATTCAAATTAAATTCCGAATTAAACGATATAGGTATGAGTGATTTTAGATTAATCGATGCTAGAATTTCTAAATATCTAGATAAATTACAATCAGTAGACGCAATGGCGTTTCAATTATATCACGTAGAAAAAGAAAACATTAAACATTCAATCCAAAGATCAATTAGAGATGAGCGAAATAAAAAATCTAGAGAAGCATCTTAAAGCTATTCAAAAAATATCTGCAAGCTTAGGAATTAAAGATATATTCCGTAACAAAAAATTTATCGAAGTATTAGCTGCACAAAAGCTAGGACATCGTGTTAATTCAGCACCAGGTGGTGCCGATGCATGGGAGTATATTGACGATGTGGAATATCCAACTGAATATAAAAGTTGTGATTGTTCTACTGGCAAAGGAAGTTTTCAATTCCATTGGTTATCAGAAAATGTTATGAATTCATATAAGGAAACTAAAAATATGTATTTCATAGGACGCAATGGTATAGATATTGAATGGATATACTCGATTCAAAGCGATAGTGTTTTACCTTTAATTGAAGAAAAGGCTACTGGAGATAAAACAACTAATGGCCACAAGTCGTTTAGTATTAAGCAATTAATTAATCTAGGAGCTGAGCTCCGATATCAAATATAAATTATGAGTGATACAATTTCAAAATATTGGGAATTAGTCGAAGAAGGTAAAATGGAAGATCCTGTTGAATTAAGAAAATCTAGCTTAAAAAAGCAACAGCAAAAAATGTTACGAACTCTTCGAATAAACAATCCTGACGAGATTACGAAATTATCAAAGGAATTAGCTAATGAATCTGAAAAACATAGTAATCTTTATGATCTAGCAGAATCATTTGAAAATATGTTAATAACTTTTTTAAAATAAGTTCAATAAAATTTTTTTATTCCAACTTTTTTTATTATATTAGTATATAACAAATAACATTAAAACATATGAGCAAGAAAAAATCAACGGCAAAAGCAAACTTTCAAAAGACTACATTAGCCGAAGGTATCGAAGTAGCAAAACAACTAGAATCTGACTTAAATAAAATCTGTTCTAAGGTAAAAACAGCAGGTTCTATTCGCCAAGGTAAAGAAATGGTTGGTGATATCGATATCGTAGTTATACCTAAAGATACTGATACATTTTACGACGATGTAAAAGATATTATTGAATTTGAATATGGCGCAACTAAAAAAATCTTCGGTATGTACAAAGAACGTCCTATCAATATATTCATTACTAATAACGAATCTTATGGTGCATGTTTATATCAATGTACAGGCCCTGCAGTATACAATATACATAAACGCCAAATGGCTAAACGCAAAGGTTACAAATTAAATGAATACGGTTTATTCGATCGTGAAACTAATGTTCAAGTTGCAGGCGATACTGAAGAGTCCATATTCGAATATCTAGAATGGGAATATCGAGAACCAAACAAAAGAAAAGCTCCACAATGGATCGTAAATCGAAACAAAAAATAGCAACATATCATATAATTAATAAATAAACAAACAAACAAATGGAGTATCAAGGTAAACATAAAAAACAATATGAAGATTCCTCTAAATTCGTTGCATTAGGAGTTGTTGGTGGAGTATTAGTCGTAATAGGTTTAATCGTGTATAACATAGTAATACACGGATTTAGCTCTTATTAAGAAGATGGTCCGGTGATGGAACTGGTATACATGAAAGACTTAAAATCTTTTGAGCAGTAATGCTCGTGTGGGTTCGAATCCCACCCGGACTACCCAAGTTAAAACAATTAAAAACAAATATACAAAATGGAAAAAGAAATATACGATAAAGTAGTTGAGTATGTAAAGAAACACTACAGCAGAAGTTATGGTGCATCAGAAACATTAATCGTTGTAGATGCAGGAAGTTGCTTTCAAATATCAACTCACAAAGACGGATCACCATTAATTTTAGGTAAATCAATATTAAATTAATATCCTGGACGAGTAGCTCAGTTGGATAGAGCAATAGCCTTCTAAGCTATCGGTCATAGGTTCGAATCCTATCTCGTTCACCATTAAAAATAATAAACATGAGCAAATTAATTTGGAAGTTATATAACGATAATATGATTAGTGAAGAAGTTGCACATCAATTACTTGACTGTCATTACAATAGAAAAACTTATTAAATGAATGTATTAAACTACATAACGTGGTATGTAATTATCGGTGCTATTATATCAGCTTTGATAGACCTTTCACACCATCTTACAAAAAGATACAAAACGTATAATCCTGATGATGCATTAACTAACTATGAAAGATTAGCAGTTATCTTTACATGGCCAAGGATAGTCATATCATTTATACGAATAATATTTTTTAAAAGTAGATAATGATATCTCGGTATGTAGCTCAACGGTTAGAGCAGGATCCTTATACGATCAAGGTTGTGAGTTCGATTCTCGCCATACCGACCGGTTAAAAAACCTCAACAAAACAGAAACTATTTTGACTAAGATACATATAATAATTAAACAAATACAAAATGAGCAGAGAACAAGACGCACTTAAATTACTCGGTACTCCAAGAGGCCAATACATTGCAGGTCAAGCATTAGCAATTGCGGTAAAAGAATTAGAAAAGATCGATGAATCTCGTAGAGAATTTTCAAACATTCAAGATATGAAATTTCTAGGAGAAAATTTATTTAAAGCTGGGTACATTACTCATACACATTTAAGTACAGAACTACTTAATAAAATTCAAGAAGAGGTTGGAAACAATCCAGACTCAATTATCGAAGATACAGAACTCATAGAACAAATCAATCAAGAAATCACGAAATTCAACGATGGCGAAGAAGAAGAAAACTAATCCTAACGTCAAAGTTGGTTCTAAATGGTATTCTGCTAGAACTAATTTAGAACACTTCAAAGAGCTATGTGCTCTTCGTATATTACATGCACCACCTAGGGAAGCAGGTATATTCTATCGTAAATATGGTAGAGAAAAATACCTAATACATCCTGGACCTCCAGGAGGTCAGTGTATTATTTCAAAAGAACAATTCCAAAAATTATTTACACCATCTTTAAAGGATGGTAAGATCGTACCGGTCAATGCTCCAGCAGCTGCAGGTTTTGAACGAAGTTTTTGGAGTTATATAGAGTCTAATAAAAAAGCAAGAGAAGATGGTAAAAAGGATTAAAACTTTATTTAAGAAAAAGGATCCTAATGAATTATTCTTAAATGCAATAGTTCAAGTAGTAAGAGATAATCCTAATGATTCTGAATTAGGTCAAATTATTAGAGAATTTTATCATAACTTAGAATATCTAAAAGAATTTAGTGAGGTTGACTCATATAAATTATTAATGAATATTAACAAGAAAAAAAATTACAAACCATGAACTTTCACGAAGACGACCGAGCACAAAGATTATTAGATGTATTTCCTGTAAACGAAGGACAGATTAATATATCATACATCAATTCAACTAAGCATATTGTAGCTTGGCATAAACACGAAAAACAAACAGATTATTGGATTTGTTTAAAAGGAAGTTTAAAGGTTGGTTGGGCAACTGAAGATGATGGTTGCGAATTTAAATACCTATCAGATAAAAACCCTCAAGTACTTGAAATACCACCAGGAATATATCATGGATATAAGGCATTAGAACCTGGTACTATATTAGCGTACTATGTAACAAGAAAATATGATCCTACTGATGAACATCGAGCTAATATAGGAGACTTTGGTGAGGAATGGGAAACTGAAAACAAATAAAAGCATATAATCAATATACATCAAAACAACAACCACAATGACCAGAATAAATACATGCATACCAAAACTACTAACGGACCAGCATTTACTAGGCGAATATAACGAGATAAGAAGACCAGTAAACTTAGCAGTAAAGAGATATGAAAAATACGGAAAGGATTCTTTTAAAGACTTGCCTAAGAATTATCAATTAGGTCCTGGACATGTATTATTTTTCTACGATAAATTAGAATATTTACACAAAAGATTTGATGCAATTTGCGATGAAATGAGAGCAAGAGGGTTTTCAGTAAATACAGGATTTGATCGAGATAGAATTCCTGACGATTTGTATAATGATTGGAATCCACCTGATTATGCAGTTACAATTCTTAAAAAGAGGCTCAAAGAAAAGATCGAATCTACAAAGCCTTTTTGGCGATATTACCGAAAGCCAATTGATAATAAAAAATATTTCAAATCAGTTTTACATATATGAGCAAACCAAAAATACACTACAAACGACATTTATTAAAAACATTAACTTGGAGAATAGTTGGAACTATTGATACCATTTTAATAGGATGGGTAGTAACGGGTGATCCTACGATTGGATTATCTATTGGTGGTATTGAAGTCATTACAAAAATGATTTTATATTTCTTTCACGAGAGAGCATGGTATACATTAACAGATTTTGGAGAAGATAAAACAAAAAAGAATGAATAATTTAACAAAACACAATTTTACAATTTCTCGTAAACAACGAGAAGAAAATACTGGACATCCTGGAAAGGTTATCTGGTTTACTGGATTATCCGGTAGTGGTAAATCTACGATTGCAAATGCATTAGATGAAGTACTACACGGAAGAGGTTTAAAGACTTATATACTCGATGGTGATAATGTAAGAATGGGATTAAATAAAGATCTTGGATTTTCACCAGAATCTAGAAAAGAAAATATTCGTAGGATCGCTGAAGTGGCTAAGCTATTTGCAGATTCTGGTAGTATTGTTTTAACCGCATTTATTTCTCCATATCAAGAAGATAGACAAATGGCGAGAGATATTATTGGCGAAGATTTTATCGAAGTATTTGTTGATACACCATTAGAAATATGCGAAGATCGAGATCCTAAAGGTTTATACAAAAAAGCGAGGTCTGGCGAAATTAAAGGATTTACTGGTATTGATGCACCTTATGAGGCGCCAATTGAACCAGAAGTTACATTATCTAATTCTACTATACTTAGTTCAGTTGAATTATTAGTAGATATATTAGAACATAAAGAATGTCTATCAAATATTAAAGAAGTCAATACTTTAGATAAGAAACGAACAGTCTCCTTAGATTTTGATGGAGTTATACATAGATATTCGAAAGGATTTCAAGGATTAGAAAATGCATACGATCCACCAATGGAAAATGTTGAATATGCATTTAAGAGATTAAAAGATGAAGGATGCATTATTAAAATCCTATCATCAAGACCTGCACATGTAATTAGAAAATGGTTAATTAAATACGAGCTTAATGAATATGTTTCAGAAGTATCTAATTTTAAATTTCCAGCATCTATATATGTAGATGATCGAGCACATTGGTTCGACAAGAATAATCCAAATTGGAAAAATAGTATAGAATTAATAATAGAAAGAATAAAATGAAAACAATTAAAATGAAACCAAATAAAAATTGGGAAAAGAAGAATCATGGAGGTAACCCAACATCCAACGAAAGCAAAAAGTATGCAATATTTATAGGAAGGTATCAACCATATCATTATGGTCATATATCTTTGATTCAACAAAAGTTAGATCAAGGAATTCCTGCTTTAATATTAGTTAGAGATATTAAACCTGATGAAAAGAATCCGTTTACTACTGAACAAACTATTAAAATGATCCAAAAATATCATGCATCAAAGGGTGATGATGTTACAGTAGCATTTATACCAGATATAGAATCAGTTAATTATGGTAGAGGTGTTGGTTATGAAATTAACGAATTCACACCACCAAAAGATATTGGATTTATTTCAGCTACTAAAATTAGAGAATCTATCGAAAATAAAAATGACGATTGGAAATCTTTAGTAGATGAATCTATACAAGAAGATGTTGTTAACTTATTAACAAATAAATAATGAAGGCATTAATCCTCGGTAATGGCTTATTAGGAGCTGAGTTACAAAAGCAAACTAGGTGGGATTGTATATCTAGGAAGAATGATAATCTAGATATTAACGACCCATCAACGTACTTTGCTAAACTGAGAGATTACGATGTGGTTGTTAATTGTGTAGCTAACACCGACACATATTCTGACGATAAAGATGTTATGTGGGAAACTAATTATAGATCAGTATCAAGATTATGTGAATGGTGCAATGACGAGCAGATAAAGCTTGTTCATATATCAACCGATTATGTATATGCAAATAACGAAACGCCAGCAACTGAAGATGAGGTACCTATGTACGCTAATAATTGGTATTCATACACAAAACTTTTAGCCGATGCATATATTGAACTAAAATCAAAGGATTATTTAATCGTACGTTGTAGTCATAAGCCAAATCCATTTCCTTATGACAAAGCTTTTGTAGACGTTAGTGGTAATTTTGATTATGTAAATGTTATATCTGAGAATATAATTAAGTTAATTAATTCTAAGGCTACCGGAATTTACAATGTAGGAACTTCGAATAAAACAATATACATGTTAGCACAGCAAACAATGGCTAACGTAAAACCAGGATTGGCTCCTTCGAATATGCCAAAGAACACAAATATGAATTTAAATAAATTTAATCAGAAAATCAATGAAAACTAAAAATTACAAAGGTATCATATTAGCCGGAGGCTCTGGTACGAGATTAAGACCCCTTACAAAGGTAACAAATAAAAGTCTGTTACCGGTGTACGACAAACCAATGATTTATTATCCTATTGAAACTTTGAAATCTTTAGGATGTAAAGAAATTATGATTGTATCATCGTCCGATCATGTTGGTCAAGTAGTGCAATTACTAGGAGGTGGTAAGGAATTAGGTGTGAAATTCACCTATGAAATACAAGAAGAGGCAAACGGTATTGCTGATGCATTAAGCCTTTGCGAAGACTGGGTAAATGGTGATAATTGCATTGTTATTCTAGGCGATAACATATATGTAGATAATTCAAAAATTATGTTGGATAAACCAGAAAAAGGATCTTGTATATTCTTAAAGGAAGTACCAGATCCACATCGATTTGGAGTTGCTGAGGTTAAAGATAATAAAGTTATTAGTATCGAAGAAAAACCAGAAAGACCAAAATCTAACTTTTGTGTTACAGGTCTTTATATTTATGATAATCGAGTATTTGATATTATTAAAGGACTTGAACCGAGTGCAAGAGGTGAACTAGAGATAACCGACGTAAACAATGCGTATATCAAATGGGGTGAAATGCAATATAAAGAAGTTAAATGTAATTGGATCGATGCTGGAACATTTGACAGTTTATTATTTGCGGCAAACACCATATTGAATCACAGAATAAGAACTAAAAACTAATTAATATGGAATCATTAGACACAAAAACACTAGACTATAATTACATGGAATTAGAATTGATCGATATGAGATATCGAGGAGATTCTGATAAAGGGTATTATTTACTATCCTTCTACGACCCAGAAACTGAAACTACATTATCTCCAGTAAATATTAATAACAATATATTTGAAAGTGTATTAAAGAAATATTTCACTCCTTTGTTTTTTAATAAAGTTAAAAGAGGGGAGGTTATGGACCTGAAATGGAATGCTCGAATAAGTGAAGGCGAATATTATATATGGAACGAAGATACTCGAAGATACAACATTAAAAAAGCAGATCCTAACCGATTGTTCGTTTCTCGGATAGACGTTTCAGGAAATTTAAGCAATCAAACATATAATTAATATGAAAGAACCTAAATACAGATATGAATTAATTAATTCGGTTTTGTCTAAATTTGGCAGACATCCAAAATATTTAGAAATTGGAGTTTGTGATCCTAGGACATGCTTTAATTTTATTGAAACGGCTAATAAAGATGGTGTTGATCCTGGTGTGGAATTTCCAGATAATCCAGTTAAGTATAAATTAACTTCGGATGAGTTTTTTAGAAGACTAGAAGCTGGTGCATTAGATAAAGAATCTAATTATCAATGGGATGTAATATTTATAGATGGATTGCACTTAAGCTATCAAGTAGAAAGAGATATACACAATGCATTACGGCATTTAAACCCTAATGGTTTTATATTCTTACATGATTGCAATCCACCAGATATTCATATGGCAAGAGAAGATTATTATTTAAATGGACAGCAACATCCATGGAACGGAACTACTTGGAAGGCATTCTTTAAATTTAGAGCATCCAATCCTTACTTTGATACTTGTGTTGTTGATACTGATTGGGGTGTTGGAGTTATTAGATTTGGTTCTAATAAATCAAATGTAAGTATTTCAGACAATCCATTTTATGAATATAATACAATGGCTCTTGATCGAGAAAAACACCTAGGTTTAATTCAACCAAACGAATGGTACGAATGGCTAAGTAATAAAAAGTAATATGTTAAAAAGACAATTTAGATCTGAAGAGGAATTCAAAGATTTCTTTTTCGGTGAAAACGCAGAAAAAGAGTACATATACGATAATATGGTTAATGCAATAGAAGTTGCAATGTTTGAGAATTTAGATGTTGCTGATTTTGCTGAGATTATGATTGCAGGCGAAACGATTGACATTAAATGCGAAAGACAAGAATTTAATATGAATTTACAAAATGCATTAACTTATTATATTAACGAAGAGATATTCGAAAAATGTAAACGAGTCCAAGATTTAATAAATGAATTATGAATAAATGTATAATATACATAAAAACTTATGATCTTCAAAGATGGAATGATTATATGTGGAATCTTAGAATTAACGAGCCAGCAATGCCTCCACAATTCAAAACTACTATAAAAGATACTGATGAAGAAACCGATTGGTTACAATTAATATTAAGCATTGAAGACTTATCTAGAATATATGATTTAATGGATGAATATGCAAAAATTGTTGAAAACTTTTCGGAGTAAATCGCATATAATAAAATATAAACAAAAACAATAAAAATGAGTAAAAAAACAATTGGAATCGTTGGGCAAGGCTTCGTCGGAAATGCTCTTCGAGAAGGATTCAATCCTTATTACAATGTACATGCTTACGACAAGTACATTGTAGAAAAAAGTACAACCGACCAACTAACTTTAGTTCAAGAATCTGATTTTATATTCGTGTGTGTACCTACACCAATGACATCTGCTGGTGAATGTTATACAGGTATTGTAGAAGATGTTCTTCGTGAGATTAACGAAATCTGTGTATCAAACAATATCAAAGATCGTATATGTATAATTAAATCAACTGTTATACCAGGTACAACTAAGAAAATGAATGATAAATTTAGCAATTTAAATGTTATCTTTAATCCTGAATTTTTAACCGAAGCAAATGCAGTAGAAGATTTTAAGAATCAAACTAGAATTGTATTAGGTGGTCTTAATAAAGTTACTGCAAAAGTTAAACCAATATTTGCAAAAGCATTTCCTAAAGTACCTATTATTAAAACAGACTCAATGTATGCTGAATTAGTTAAGTATGTTACAAATACATTTCTAGCTACTAAAGTATCGTTTGCTAACGAAATATATGAGATCTGTCAAAAGCTTGGAGTTGATTATGATAAGGTAATAGAATATGCACAACATGATGAAAGACTAGGTAATTCACATTGGTCAGTACCTGGTCCTGATGGTGAATTAGGATATGGTGGTCATTGCTTTCCTAAAGACACTCAAGCATTATTTAAAATGGCACATGATCTAGGTGTTAATCCTATTATGTTAGCGGCTACGATTACAAAAAATGATGAAGTTAGAGAAGATCGTGATTGGGAATCTATGGAAGGTAGAGCAGTTATCAATGTAAATACTAATTTTACTCAATACGCTGAACATGATTCTATCGAATCTATGAGATCTGAACATTATGATCCTAATCAATTAGAATTTGACTTTCCGAAAAATTAAAAAACAAACATGGGATTTAATAAACGTTACGTAAACAAAGAAAATATCATATCGATATATAACAGTCAAGGAATCGAAGGTTTAAAAAAATACTTCACTGCAGACGCATTAATCGTTGAAAATGGTATTGATACTGATGCAATAGTAGATTGTTTAACTGAAGATGATAACACAAAATTAAAAGGATTAATAAATAATCTTACAAAAAATAGTACAAATAATGAGCATCACGAGTGACCAACAAAATGGCAATCCGCACACAAACGAAACACGAAATCAATTTAACCGAAAGGTTAGTAGATTTTTAATGTTAGGAAGAACTAAAAAAGTTCAATGGGCAGAACGAAGAAGACATAGAAATATTTAATAATTATGAAAAGAAAAGCAGTTAACGCATCACTTAGAAAAGAAAGTAAATCATATAAAGGATGGTTGAAGTATGAAGTAGAAATTATGAACGAGGATGGGAGTTTAGATTCTATCCCGGCTTACGGTAAAGATTTACAAGATGCTTTATCCAGAGTAGTTCATGATGAGAAGATACAAAAAATACAAACGAGAACTAGGAAAGTACCTGATATAATTTGGGCTATTTTATGGTTTGGTTATGTTACCGGATGGACTATACTAACATTATCTTTTTCGGATCCTGATAACCAATCCTTGTTTTTACTAACAGGATTAGCCTCAATAACAGTAGCTACACTATGGCTTATTCGTTGGTTTAAACCTAAAAACGTTAGCAAATAATGTTAATAACTTTTTTAAAATAAATTCAATAAAATTTTTTTATTCCAACTTTTTTTATTATATTTAACTATAATTAATAAACAAACAATATGAAAAAAGACATAGTAATATTTGATCTTGATGGAACACTTGCTAATATAGATGCAAGAAGAAAACTAGGTACTAAAGAGGATGGTAAAATGGATTGGGATGTGTTCTTTGATCCTGCTAATATTAAATTAGATTTACCAAACGATCCTGTAATTAAAATGGCACAAATGCTTAAGTCTAGTGGATATACTATTCTTATTCTTTCAGGTAGGAGTAAGGCAACTAAAGAGGCAACCACATCTTGGCTAAAAGAACATGATGTACCATACAATGTAATTAAGCTTAGGCCTACTGGACATCCATGGAAATTCATGCCAGATGAGAAACTTAAAAAATCTTGGTTAACCGATCTAACTAATCCTGATAGAGTTATGTGTGTATTTGATGATCGAGATAAAGTAGTTAAGATGTGGAGAGATAATGGATTAACTTGTTTTCAAGTAGCCGAAGGCACATTTTAAATAGAAACCTTTAACACCAAAGACGATGGGTAAATACTTAAAGCAAGGATTTGTAAGAGGGTTGGAATGGCAACACAATAGAGAAGAAATCTCTTACTCCAAAATGGTAGAGTTAATGGAAGAAGAATGCATCAAGAACTTCACCGAAGAAATTACTGATATCATTGATTCAGAGAATAGCGGACATTCTCATCAACAAAGACTTAATGAAATTGAAGACTATATTAAAACCTTTAACACCAAAGAGAAATGAAAGATAGAGAATTAGGACAATTCCTCAATTGGTTCATCAGACATTATAGCACGGAGACTACAACTGACAGAGGTCTTTTGTACTATGCAAATGCAATGGGTGAAGAAGTATCTATTGCAGAGATTTTAGAACACTATAATAAAGAGAAATGAGTAAGGCAAAACTTGTTGGTATGATATGTAAAGAGCAGTTGCAAATGCTTGAGGAGAACCACCCATTGTATTGGAATAAAGAAAGTCCTCACACCTTATTCTATAACCTTTAACACCAAAGAGAAACTTTTACAACTATCAATCATATAAATTTATATAATAACATTAAACAAAAAACATCATGGCAAAATTCGAATTAATTAAGGTTGTTAAACCAGCCTCACCAGAACCACAAACTTATTGGTATACTCAAAAAGATGATTGGATTATTAATGGATCTTTATCATTTGATTACAATGAAGCTAAAAAAGCATTTCATAATCTAATACAATCTGAAGTACAACAAGAAACTAAAGAAGTAATTGAAACTTACGAAACACACGAAAATGGAGAATCCTGATATTACATTCAATGAACTTGAACAAGTAGAAACTATTTTAACAGAAGCGAATGCTCATAATCTTCGATGGGAGATTCAATCAGCAGCTGATAAACTTATTAAAGAAGATTCGAGTCTATCTATACTAGAAGCTACTATTATGGCGTATGACGAACTGATTACGTGATGAATATATATTACTAATAACAATTATATGATTAAAACTAAGTTACCGGTTGGTTTAATTTATGGCCATACTAGAACCGGAAAATTAACACCTACTTCTGATATTTATTATGAAGAAGGTTTACATGAAAAGGTTATCGTTTATAGTTATGATAATCCTGAAAACTTCATGGAACATTTTAATAAACATCAACCAGATGTTATATTAACAATTGGCGAAACCTCAAAAACTCTTAGATCAGCTATGGATAAAGAGTTTTCAGAAGAAGAGACTCTCATTAGAGGACGTTGGTTTACTTATCAAGAACCTCCAATAAATGAAACCATGATTGCAAACGATATTGTTTGTAAGTCAGTCTTTACTACATGCGCTTTACCATTTGATGTTTATGGTAATAAAGACAAGCCTTTCTTTTCTGCATTCACTCCATTATACAAAACTGGTAGGGAAAGAATTGAACGTGCATATAACGCATTAAAAAATCAGACATATCCTAATTGGGAATGGGTGGCTTTAGATGATTCACCAGAAGATGACAAAGAAACTTGGGAAATAATCCAAGAGATTGCAGCGAAAGATCATAGAGTTAAGCCATATAGATTATTACCAATTACCGGTGGTAATATTGGTGAAGCTAAACATCGAGCTGCTGAATTATGTAATGGCGATTGGTTATTCGAATTAGATCATGATGATGCACCAATGCCTAAATTATTTGAGGAATGTAAGAATGCTGCTAAAAAATATCCTGATGCTGGTTTCATATACACCGATGTTTGCGAGATGTGGGAAGATGGTGATTGGAAATATTACGGAACTATTGCACCGAATCGAGAATGGTATGGTAAATGGGATAATCCTTTTGTATGGGCATATGGTGGACATGAACTTATTGAAGTTGATGGTAAAGAATATTTAACACACCATTATTGCGAAGTCAATCCAAAGACTATACGTTTTAATATTGGTATGCCTAATCATGCAAGAGTATGGCGTAAAGATGTTTATTCTAAAGTCGGTGGTCATTCAAGAAATATGCCAGTGGCTGATGATTTAGAAATGATTATCAAATCTTTTCTTGAAACTAGGATGGTCCATATTCGCAAAATGCTTTATTTACAATTCAATAATAGAAACTCAACCACCGGAAGCAACTCAACCGATATTAACAGAAGAGCAAGATTAATTAAAGATCATTATGACTTAGCTATACATAATAGAATCGAAGAATTAGGCAAGTTCGATCACGAATGGGATTATATAAAAGGCCATTCAAATAAATTACAAAACGATAGCCAAAACTTAATGTACGGAGAAAACGAACAAATATTAAACTACATATATGAATAATAAACCAACACTAGCCTTTGCAACTATGTGCAAAGATGAAGAACATTGTATAAGAGAATGCTTAGATTCAGTAAAAGATCATGTTGATTATATCCTTGTACATGATACAGGATCAACTGATAATACCATTCAAATAGTAAAAGATTTTTTACAAGAAACTGGAATTCCTGGAGAAATATTTGAAGCTGAATGGCAAGCTTTCGATATCAACAAAACTATGATGATGGAGAAAGTAAAAGGTAAGACTGATTATGTTTTACATTTCGATGCCGATGATTTTTTACGAGGAGATTTTAGTTTTACCAGCGAAGACGCAGGTAAGGATCAATATAGTATGTCAGTTAAACGAGGAGGAACTACCTATAGTTGTTCTTTAATATACAATAATAACTTAACTTGGAAATTTGCAGGAGTTGCACATACGATTATTAAAGCACTTGATAAACAATCAATTACTTCGGCAACTCTTAATAAAGGTTATCTAGCATCTGAACCAATAGGATCACGAATCGAAGATCCTAATAAATATCGCAAAGATGCTGAAAATCTAGAAAAACAATTTTGGAGATGTTTAATCGACGATCCTGATGGTTTATTAGCTAGATCTTGTTTTTATGCAGGACAGAGTTGGTTAGATCATGGTAATATAGATAAAGCTTTACAATGGAAGAGATTGTATATGAATCTTGATAATACGTGGATTGAGGAACAATTTGAGGCTCAACATAGAATAGGTCAGATACTAATTCAAAAAGAGAGACCAATAAAAGAAATTATAGAAGCCATTGATAAAGCTATAAATCTAATTCCTGATAGAGCCGAACCTTATTTAACACTGGGAAGATATTTAAATATTAAACGAGAAAGTGAGCTAGCATACAGCTATCTTAAACGAGGAAAGGCAATAAGCCTAGAACAAGCTCAACGTAAGTACTTACTGTTCGTTAATAAATATGGTTATGGTAAATATTTTAATGATGAATTATCGGTTGCATGTTATTGGTCCGGGAGATATCAAGAAGGATTAGATCTTATTGCAGAAATTAAAAACGACCCAGAATTCAAAATTCATAAAGAAAGATTTGAGGATAACGTAAAGCATTTTAATAACATGATAAGACAATCTATACAAAATAAATCTACTGAAACGAACTCTAATTCAAGTGATATATTTGCAACAACTGTATAAATGACTTATGATTATCTTATAGTAGGATCTGGATTCTTTGGATCTATTTGTGCTCATGAATTAAAAAAACATGGGCACAAAGTCTTGGTTATTGAAAAGAGAAATCATATAGGAGGTAATTGCTATACCAAGAATATTGAAGATATTAATGTTCATGTATACGGACCTCATATATTTCATACAAACGATAAGCGTATATGGGATTGGATAAACCAGTTTGCAGATTTTAATAATTTTAGATATACACCAGTTGCTAATTATGAAGGCGAATTATATTCGTTGCCTTTTAGTATGTGGACGTTTAATAAACTATGGGGCGTAAAGACTCCAGACGAAGCAAAGGGTAAAATAGCTAAACAAAGATTTATAGACAAACCAATTAATTTAGAAGAACAAGCATTATCCTTAGTTGGTAAAGATGTTTATGAAAAGCTTATTAAAGGTTATACTAAAAAGCAATGGATGAAAGATCCTAAACAATTACCGGCTTCCATTATTAAAAGATTGCCAGTAAGATTTACATGGGATAATAATTATTTCAATGATCGATATCAAGGAATTCCTATCGGAGGTTATACACAAATATTTGAAAAGCTTTTAGATGGTATCGACGTTAAATTAAATACAGATTATTTTGTAGATCAATTACCTAAGCATAATAAGGTTATTTACACAGGACCGATCGATAAATTCTTTGATTATCGTTATGGTGACTTAGAATATAAATCAGTTGAATGGACTTCTATAATTAAGGATGTTAAAGATTGGCAAGGTATCGCTGTTATGAATTACACTTCAGAAGATATACCATATACAAGACTTATCGAACACAAACATTTTGATAATCAAAATCAGGATAAAACATATTTAAGTTGGGAATATCCTAAAGAATATAAGCGTGGTGTAGAACCATTTTATCCGGTTAACGATATCCATAATAATAATATTTACAATAAATATAAGAAGTTGGCTAATGAACTTAAGGATGTGTACTTTGGTGGTAGGTTAGCAGAATATAAGTATTACGATATGCATCAAATCATTGCATCAGCACTAACATTTGTTAAAAAACAAATGCTACTAAAAAATAAACAATGAAAAATAAAATAGAAGAAATAGACATAAATCAAAATAGTATTATGTTTAAAGGAAAATATCATTTCTTGAATAGTGATGATTTTAATAAATTATGTGAGAGATTATTACATAAAAACACTGATACTAATATCATAAAAATTGGGTTAGATATTTATATCAAATTCAATGGTGATTTGAGTGATTTAGGAAATGATATCGGGTTAAATATTGGTGAGTATATTGATAAATATATGCTTGGTTATGAAAAGGAAGATTTGATTTCTGGTATTCATCACGGTATATCAATTATTGATGGTAGTCATGGATAAAACATATTAAACAATGAAAATTAAATTAGAAGACATTAACCCAACTGCCGTGGTAGCAGTTTGGAAGAAATCAAAGAAAGCAAAAACTATATTTATGACAGTATTTAATACTGCATCAGTCGATCAAGTAAACACAACACGTAGTCGAAAGCCAGTGATACCGAATGATGCACCTATGTTAGAACTTGGTGTAGGTAAAAGCTTTATTAATCAATGGATGTCTAAGTATAAATTAAAGAAATACAATGTACATCCATAAGAAACTTTTGTCTCAAATCAACATATAATTATTATACATCAAATACACAAAAACAATATGTCAAAACGTTACTCTTACGCTTGTATCAATACTGTATTATCTGCACAAGGTATTCGTACAAATCGAAAAATGGTTAAGAAAACATTCGATGAACATGGTATTAAATACGCTAGCGAATTAGCATTACAAAACTGCCGAGATCTTATCGAAATTATCAAATGGAACGAAGCAAACGGTATCAAACTATTTCGTTTCTCTTCTGCAATCTTTCCATGGTTCTCTGAATATGAACTAAAAGATTTACCTGATTACAAAAAAATTAAAAACCTAATGAACGGTGCAGGTAAGCTCGCTATTAAATATGGTCATCGTTTAACAGTCCATCCAGGACCTTTCAATCAACTAGCTTCGGTAAACGAAAATGTTGTACAAAAAACTATAAAAGAACTTAATCAACATGGCGAGATGATGGATTTACTATTACAACCACGAACACATTTCGCTAAGATCAATATTCATGTAGGTTGTGCAACAGGAAGTAAAGAAGAAGCAGCAAAACGTTTTTGTAAAAACTTCAAAAGGCTTAAGAAAAATACACGTGATCGTTTGGTTGTCGAAAACGACGATAAACCAAGCTTATTTACAACTGAAGATCTTTACAATCTAATATATACTAAAATAAAGACTCCAATTACCTTCGATTATCATCATAACTGGTGTAATCCAGGTACATTAAACGAAGAACAGGCGCTAAAACTTGCTTCAACTACATGGCCAAAAGGTATTCGTCAATGTACTCACTATTCATCGGCAAAACGAGTTTATGAAGACGAAACTGCAAAAATCGTAAAACATGCAGATTTCGTATACGATAAAATTAAAGATTATGGCTTAGATATCGATGTAGTTGTCGAAGCGAAAGCTAAAGAACAAGCGGTTTTACGCTATATAAAAGAATTTGAAAACGAAAAAAATCTAATATTAAACTAATGAGATCTAACGTAAATATAATTGTAATAGACGATTTCTATAAAGATCCTGATGCAGTAAGAGAATTTGCACTCAAACAAGAATTTGGAGTAAAGGGTAATTATCCAGGGAATCGAACTGTAAGCTTTCTTAATGATAGCTTAAAAAAGTCAATAGAAGATATTTTATCTCCACATGCCGGTAAGGTTACTTATTGGGGAGGTAATGGAGATGGGATTAATTATACAGGAGCCTTTCAATACACAACTGCATTTGATAGGAGTTGGATTCATTCTGATGGTACTACTAAATGGGCAGGAGTATGTTATTTAACTCCTAATGCACCTATAACTGCAGGAACTGGATTATTCCGTCATAAGGAAACTGGATTAAGAGGATGGAATTATGGTGAGCATACTGAAGAGGAATCTAAATCATGTAAATCTAATACAGAAACTCAAGATTATACTAAATGGGAAATGACTGACATGGTGGGTAATGTTTACAATAGGTTGGTATTATATCGAGGTGATATGTACCATTGCTCATTAGATTATTTTGGATCCGATTTACAAAATGGTAGATTATTCCAAACATTTTTTATAGACACCGAACGATGAAAACACAATATATGCATATAATAGTAGAAAACATGGATTCTAGTATACTAAATAGACTGGAATATAAATCAACAGAAAAAACTTTGTTAGTAGAATTTACTACAGAATCTTCATACTTATATAATCAAGTATCAGTTGAAGATTTCTTATCAATATTAGGTGCAGATTCCCAGGGTAAAGAATTTAACAAATTAAAAAATAAATACGAGTACGAAAAAATATGCTAAAAATTGAAGTCAAAAAAGGTAAGATCGATGCTGCATTAAAAGCCTATAAAAGAAAGGTTCGCAACACTAAACAACTACAAAAGCAAAGAGATTTGCAAGAATATACAAAGCCTAGTGTTAAAAGACGTAAACAAAAAATGAGAGCGGAGTATATACAGCGGATGCGAGACCAACATATAGAGTAGGCTAAGAAACTTATTTATCAGTTTATCATATAATACATATATCAATTTTACACACAATGATACAAAAATTCTTAGAAAAAATTAGCTGGAAAACTAGAAGGTGGAATTTGAAAATACAATTATTTACCTTATATTTGCATGATTCTGATGGTTGTTGGGGATTCGATCTACTATCAATATCAAATAATTTTATTAAACGTTCTCTTTTACGTTTAGAATTTAGACTACCAAACAAAACAACTGTTAAAGTATTTCATATTGATTCGTGGGATATATTATTCATGTCTCATTATCTATGGAAACACTTAGATAATTTAGAAGATAGACAAATGTGGTCTAGGAATCTCTCGTCTTGGGAGAAAATACAAGTAATTGTTTTACAAAAAATCATGCGTTAAATTGTTAATAACTTTTAAAAAATAAGTGATCGAAAATTTTTTTATTCCAATTATTTTTATTATATTTACATATAACAAATTAAAACAATAATCATGAGCACGGAATTAAAATCTCTTAAAGGCCAATTTCACAACGAACAAACTAATCAATTAGAAAACACTGAAATGTCATTAACGAGATTCAGTGGTGGTAAAGAGGGTATGAAGCTTCAATTAACAATGAGAACTCAAGGAGACTTCTTCACTCATATCGCTCTTAACAAAAAGGAACTTAAGAAATTAATAAAGGAAATACAAACAAACTTTGATTTATGAGAAAATTTTTAAATGAACATGGGTGGTACATATCAATGGTGACTGGAATGTCGTTACTCACAAGTACCATCTTTTGGGGTGAACTATTTACCGGATCTGTAATAATTGCAGCAATACTAATAATTTTTTCTATTGTAATAGAAGGAGCAACTAAAGACAACAAAAAATGAAAGAAAAACAAACAACATTTAAAGATTTACCATTCTTGGTAAAGCACTTTGGTGGTATTAATGCAGTGTACGAATTTAAAAATGGATGGAAGATTAGTGTAAGCGCTGGTGAATTTCCATACTCATATCCACGAGAAAACTTCGGTAATCCTGAAGGATATTCGTCATTTGAAGTTGCAGTAATAGATAATAACAATGACTTTGCAACTAAACGAGTAACTGATGCTAATGATGATGTTTTAGGATGGATGAGTCGAGATGAAATCGACGAGTTAATTCAAGTGATCGAGTCTATGTAATTTACCCATAATTGCAATGAACTTCTTAAATTATTCAAAACATATAAAGGTAACATGAAAAAAACAAAAATATCTATAATCAGATCTGTATTTTTTCCATTAAATTTTAAAGAAAAATATCAATACCTAGGTAACGTTCCTTCAGAAGAAGATGAAGATTTATTTAGGTCAATGTATCCATTAGTTCTTGCAATGGATTACGAAGCGAAACCTAATTGGTGTCCTAGATGGTTCTTAAGATTTTTATATAATTTTAGCGATGGTAGGTTAAGAATTAAACTTACTAGTGGTATTGAATTAGGCAAATGTAACGCAGCATGGGATTATTATCGACTACAAATAAGCTTAAATGGTCCTAGACATATACACGAATTAGCTAGGGCCATTGAAGATAAATTCTATTTGACTGAATATAGATTAGAACTAATAGATAAAATTAAGAAATTAGATCCAGATTCTAAGGTATCTTGGGAAAGTTTAGATATGCTAGAGGATATATGGAAGCGTTTACGAAAAGAACATTCATTAAACAAATATACAGACCTGCCTAAATAATAAATTATGTTTGGATTATTTAAAAAGAAAACCGAGTTAGAAAAATTACAACTTAAATACAAAGCTTTGATGAACGAAGCTTACAAATTATCAAAAACAAATAGAACTCAAAGCGATCAAAAATATTTTGAAGCCGATGAAGTTTTAAAAGAAATAGAAAAACAATATGAAAACAAAAAGTAAAAAGAAATACTTACTAAATGTAAATGGCAAAAGATTCAAAGCCAATACATACATTGGATTAACTATCAATTTAATTCGTAACAAAACAAGTAAATAATGAAAATAGCAGTTATTGCACATGATGGCAAAAAGGCAGATATGGTTTCTTTTGTAATGAAGAGATTAGACTTTTTTAAACGTAAAAACGTACATTTAGTTGGTACTGGTACTACCGGTACTATGATCGAGCATGCTGGCTTAAAAGTAGGATTAGTTTCATCAGGACCTTTGGGTGGTGATGCTCAAATAGGAGCTATGGTAACTGAAGGTAGTGTTGATTGCGTAATATTTTTTAGAGATCCTTTGGACAAACATCCACATGATGTTGATATTAGTATGTTGATGAGGTTGTGTGATGTACATAATATACCATTGGCAACAAATTACAAATCAGCTCATATCATGATTAAATACTTTAAAGATAAGCTAGACTAATGAAAAATTTTAATTACTTAGATTCTGAAGATGAGGATGATCTGTACGCTCCTAGAAAAAGAACTTATGTTAAAAAAATGAAAGATCATGAAAAATCCAAAGAAGCAAAAAAGAAAAGAACGTTCAAAAAAGGAAACCAACGAGGAACAGAATCATATAACTAATAAAAAGAAACCAACTCATGATTTTACCTTTTGGGATGATATGTGGAACGAATCAAACTATCAAAAATAATTAATGAACTCAACAATAGATATACAATACAAAAAGTTATTAGAAACTATATTAGAATTTGGATCTAATAAAGAAGATAGAACCGGAACTGGAACTAGATCTATATTCGGTTATACTATTAGACATAATATGGCTAATGGATTTCCTCTATTGACTACGAAAAGAATGCCGATTAAAACAATTGCTACTGAATTGAGATGGTTTCTAAAAGGAGATACTAATATTAAATATTTAGTAGATAACCAGTGTAACATTTGGAATGGTGATGCTTATAAGAAGTATAAAGAAGCTATTGCTGAAGTAGGGTTATTTGATAATATGATGAGTCAAGAAGAATTCATTACTAAAATCAAAACCGATGATGAGTTTGCTGCTAAGTGGGGTGAGTTAGGTCCTATCTACGGAAAGCAATGGAGAAGTTGGAATTTATATGCAGATGTAAAACATACAGATATTAAAAATAAAAATTATTCACTTAATTTAATAGAGTCAATAGACCAAATCAAAAACCTAATCAACAATCTTAAAACAAACCCAGATAGTAGAAGATTAATGGTCAATGCTTGGAATGTTGGTGAACTTAATCAAATGACTCTTCCACCATGCCACTATGGCTTTCAATGTTATGTAAGAGATGGCAAGTATCTTTCATTAATGTGGAATCAGCGTTCAGTAGATACATTCTTAGGTTTACCATTCAACATAGCAAGTTATGCAATACTACTTTCTTTAATTGCAGAAGAGGTTAACATGGTGCCTGATGAATTAATTGGTAATCTAGGTGATGTTCACTTATATAACAATCATATTGAACAAGCAAAAACATTATTAAATCGAAAAGATTTTAAATTACCTACAATGAATTTTCATAACGTTAATTTATTAAAAGGTGAATTTGATTTTGAACTAATAGACTATAAATATAACCCGAGCATTAAAGCTCCATTAAGTAATTAACAAAAACATAATATGAAAGTTAGTAATAATGATATCGTAGGCAAAGTCTTACGAGATAATGATACGTATACGGTAATCGATAATACATTTTTAAACAACTTAACACTATCTAAAACTTTATTAAAGCCATTAAAACACACGAAAGGTCATAGCCATTCTGGTTTAGAAGAAGTATATTTCTTTTTAAAGGGTAATGGTCGAATAAAACTAGGAGATGAATTTATTAATGTAACTGGTGGAGATATTATACTAATTAACGAAGGAGTATTTCATCAAGTATTTAATGATTCTGAGGATGATGTATTGGAGTTTAACTGTGTATTTCAGAAATATAACCGATAAAAACTAAATAAAAAGTAAATTATGAAAGAATTAAGTAAAGGACGTGTTATCGTCGATTTTTGGGCACCTTGGTGTGGACCTTGCAAAATGCAAAAACCGCAAATGGAAAAGTTCGATAAAGAACAAGATGAAGTGGATGTGGTAATGATTAATGTTGATGAGCATTCAGATATCGCTCAGAAATATGGAGTTCGTAGCATTCCAACTATTCTATATCTAGAAGATGGTGAAGAAAAGGCAAGATCTATTGGAATCACTGATGTTAAGAAACTAACAGAAATGTCAGGAATCTCAGCGTAAACTTTTTTAACTTTCTATCATATAATAATTAAACAATATTATATATGCCAGAATTAGCAGAGTTAAGCCTTAGTTCTCAAATGGTTAATCGAGTTACTGAGTCTAAAGTATTTACACATATACGAAAGAATCCTGAACATAAAGGATTGGAAGTAGTGGCTCCTTACGAAAAGTTTACTATCGAATCTATGAGTCGAGGTAAGGAGCTGCTATTAATACTAAAAGATAATACAGATCCAGGTTTTTCTAATGCAGAAACCACATTAAAATTTACTTTTGGTATGGCTGGTCATTTTAAATATACTAAAACAGGTGAAGAAAAGAAACATTCTCATCTAATGTTTTATACTGAAGATGGTTATACATTATCATACGTAGATGTTCGACGATTTGGTAAATGGAAATGGGATACTTGGGGTAAGAACAGAGGTCCTGATCCTACTAAGGATTACAAAGGATTTGTCAAACAAATCGAAGAAAATTTAGATAAACGAGCATTCGATAAACCTATTGGCGAAGCTTTATTAAATCAAGCATATTTCAATGGAATAGGTAATTATTTAAGAGCAGAAATTTTATATAAGACTAATCAAGACCCTTTCGAAAAAGCAAGAGATGCTATTAAAAACAATCCAAAGCTATTAGCGTACTGTAATACATTGCCAACCGAAGCTATATTATTAGGTGGTGGTCAATTAAAACAATGGGAAAATCCTTTTGGAGTTGAACCAAATATGTTTCAAAAATGGATGTTATGCTATGGTAATAAAGAAATGAAACAAACAATCGATGGTACCGGACGTAGACTATGGTACGATCCTAAATGGAAAGATAATGATAGAGTTTAAATGGATGGTAGTGATACTAACGATTGTTGTTAGTACATTGTTTATATACTTAACAGGTAAAGAAGAAAATGAAAATATCAATAAGTAGTATATGGGGTCAGTTTTATATCTTACCCTTTATCAAGGTGACACATGACCGAACACTAAATGGTGATTTGGAACTCATCATTGGTTGGTTAAATAAAGAATTAGTAATAGGAATTTAGTTATGAGGATTTGGCACATATCAGACACACACACGTTTCATGAATTATTAGATATTCCTTGGGATGTAGATATGGTGATTTTTAGTGGGGATTGTTCTAATCCAAGAGACCCATATAACAATGAACCAGAAGTTAGAAGATTTATAGATTGGTTTAGTATATTACCTATTGAACATAAAGTATTTGTAGCAGGAAATCATGACACTTCTATTGAAAGAGGATTGGTAACTAAGCAGGATTTTGAAGATAATGGTATTACATATTTAGAAAATGAACATATCACTATTGAAGGAATTAAAATATTTGGTTCACCTTATACTCCACAATTTGGCCAATGGGCTTTTATGAAGGCTAGACATAAACTAGATAGGGTATGGAAAGCTGCTATTGATGATGATGCTGATATAATTGTAGTGCATGGACCACCCAAAGGTTGTTTAGATTTATCATTTGATAGAAACAATAATTTAGAATTTTGTGGTGATAAATCATTACTAAATCGAGTATTAGATGTTAAACCTAAACTAATGATGTTTGGACACATCCATAATTGTAAAGATATTGTTAATGCAGGTACATTACAGAAACCTGATATACCTACTATATTCAGTAATGGTTCAGTAGTTACTGATGGTAAGTTTGGTAAATTAAGTAGTAACGGAAATATATTTGAAATATGAAACTAACTAATAATTCATCGCACAATGAAGGATTACATCCGTAAGAAACCTTTGTTTCAAAACAACATATAATTAATATACATCAAATACACAAAAACAATATATCAATATGATAACTGGAGAACAACCAAAGATACTATTAACTCAAGATGAGGATGGTAACTTAAAGATGGATGATGAAATGGGTAAGCTATTATTTGGCGACCCTGAGTTCAATTGGAAATTAGTTAGAGAACGAGATGGGTTAACT
>Ga0222718_10000398_pt1 | contig 45938 bp, 41 predicted proteins | sample C33_27DmetaG_FD_165045 | JGI IMG/M metagenome (GOLD analysis project Ga0222718, IMG submission 165045) | Estuarine water microbial communities from San Francisco Bay, California, United States - C33_27D | ecosystem: Environmental > Aquatic > Marine > Unclassified | place: USA: California...
TTACTTTTCAATTTAAATTTATCCCAAGGTCTCGGGATGAGGCTGTAGTTGTCAAACAGATAATTAATTATTTTAGATTCCATGCATATCCAGAGGAACTACCTATTGGTGGAGCTATTCCAATTGCGTATAAGTATCCAGACATGTTTAGGATTAAATTGTTCTCCCGAGTATTTGAGGACGGTAATTTGAGATATGTTCCAATCGGTAGTAAATTATTGGACTGCTTCCTAAACTCTATTACAGTAACAACCAATCCTACAGCTGGTGTCTACCATTATGACGGTGAGCCAATTGAAACTGATCTAACCTTGAACTTTATGGAACACAGACCATTGGCCAGAAGTGATATTGAGAAGACACTGGGGTTTGCAACCAATGAACAAGCACAGCAACAATCCGGGTCATTCTAATGAGTTATTTTAGATATTTTCCATATGTAGAATATTTCTTTGGGGATGAAACTACACCTGATGTCTTTCAAAACATCTCAGTATATTCTAGCATCTTTGATGAAATCAAAAACAATGTTGCCTTTTACCAGGATTATTATATTGAAGAAGGACAAAGACCTGATCGTCTGTCTTACTTCTTATATGATACCCCAACATTGCATTGGACATTTTATTTGATAAACGACAAAATTAGAGGTCGTGGATGGCCTGTGACCAATCAGGAGTTAATTGCAAAAGCTCAAAAGGATTACAGTTTAACCACACTCACAACAAGGACAAGGCTAACTGATAAGTTTAAGGTTGGTCAGACAATTCAAGGGTCTACGTCTGGTGCAACAGCTGTTATCAATCACAGACACCTAGACCTTGGTCAGCTTGTCGTCGGTCAGCTGACGAATCAGTTTACTGCGGGTGAAACGATTACATCCACAAATTCAGATGAAGAGTTGGAATCGATCGTACTAGTTAGCACCGGTCTCGAATACCTATCTGCCCATCACTATGAAAATGCATCGGGAGAAACTATTGATATTGATCCTGAAGTTGGACCCGGGGCTTTGCTTACTGAGATAACTTATCTTGATAGGATGTTTACTCAAAATGATGATCTAAAACAGATTCGAATTATCAAACCTTCAGCTATGCCTACGGTCGTTGCATCCTTTAGAGAGGCGGTTGGAAGTTGAGTAGTTTTACGGGTGCACCAGAGACGATCTCTGATTTTGTATTTGATACGGTATTGTTCACATCGCCATTTTTAGATCGTTCCATTGAATTGAAAAATAATGTAACGGATCTTGAGATTTTTGAAGACCTGAATTTTCCATACCTCACAGGAAGGATTATGCTGGTGGATGATTCAGGATTTCTCACCAATGCTGATGTGATCGGCGGTGAGACAATATTCATCAAAATTACCTGTAGCAGTAAAGATGCAAAACCTTTTAGTAAAACATTTTACATTAGCGAGATTCTTTCCACATCAAAGGTCAATGAGATATCGGAAGGTCATATTTTTAATCTGATTGAGGACATTGGGTTTGAATCCAATCTTCAAAATTTAAATAAGTCGTACAATGGCAAATGCGGGACAATCATTGAAAAAATAGCATCAAATTTCTTGAACAAAGATATTACTAAATTTGGTGTTGATACTCAAAGTGTAAAACTGATTGTTCCTAACCTCAGCCCAATCGAAGCTATGATGTGGATTCGTGATAGAGCAACAACCATTAATGGGTATCCGTTTTATTTATTTTCAACATTGATAACAGACACTCTGAAGTATGTTGATTTAGGAACACTTATTAATACACCAGTAATCAACCCAGATGTACCTTATCGATATTCGAGTACACCATTTTTTTCAGATGATGAAACAGCCAAGCGAAGAATCCTTCTTGGTTTTGATCAAAATGAAATTAATAATCTCTACAGATATATTCAAAGGGGATTGATCGGGGCTCAATATGAATACATTGATACTGTCAAGAATAGAAGAAACACATTTCAATTTGATGTGACTAAAGATCTATTAGACCCTCTTGTTAAGAACAGTGTACTACCAAGAAATCAAAACAACATCATGTATGGTCCAAGATATAAGTTAAATGAGAAGCCATATAATCAACTTAGTAGTAGAAAGATTACACGGATAGGCGGAAGCTCTGCGTATGTCGATCAAACGTCTTTTAATAGTTACAAAGAAAGTGAGTTGTTATCTGACTATAAAAACAATGTAACAAGTCAGGCAATGAAAGAGCTTCTCGCCAATGCTCCAATCACATTTGCTGTAAAGGGTCTAGATTTTATTGGTGGGGAGGAACACTCCACTGTTGGGAACAATCTGAGAATTCATTTTACATTCCCAAATCCTGATCCTACTCTTGCTGATCAATTACTGGATCAGAAAAAGTCTGGTGACTATTTGATATTTGCTACACACCATACATTCAAAAAGGATACAGATACTTTTAAACATTATGTAAAGATGACTGGATCTAAACTTGCGAACTATACGGATATTGTATGATACCAAAACCGTACATTGACTTTTATGGAGATCAAACAAGGTGGTTCATTGGACGCGTTGTTAGTATCACCGACCCTCTTTATCTTGGGCGAATAAAGGTCAGGATCTTTGGTGTTCATAGTGAAAATACAATTGACATTCCCGACAGTGATTTACCTTGGGCTCAGGTTGTTGCTCCAATTACAGAAGGTGGAACAGATGGTCTCGGAAACAATCTTGGTGTTCAAGTTGGTTCGAATGTCTTTGGTATCTTTCTTGATGGGACCCACTCTCAGCTCCCATTGGTTGTTGGTTCGATGCCAAAGGAAGGAGACGTCAATCCATTAATTAGAGGTGAATCATCCCTTGATAAAACTGTTACCGTAACAGGAGCACCTAGCGATCCATATGCTGCGGAATATCCTCACAATAAGGTAACACAAACGACTTCTGGCCATGTTATTGAAATTGATGACACCCCAGAGGGCGAGAGAATTCACATACGTCATAAATCAGGATCGTTTATTGAATTTCATCCAGACGGATCGTTGGTCATTAAAACAACAAACACATACATTGATGCCGGAACAAATGCTAACATAAAGGCAACTAATGTCAACGTTGAAGCGACTGATGTGACAGTAACTTCTACCACTTCAACAGTAACAAGTGATACAGTGAATGTTACGGGTACCAGTGGAGATGTCGTGGTGGATGGTGTGTCGCTTGTTAACCATACTCATCAGCATATAGATGGTCCAGGCTTGGCAGCTACGGTTGGCACGACACAAAAACCGAATAAGGTGTAGACATGGCAGATTTAAGACAGTCGGGAAGTACAGTAATTTATATTGATGACAACGGGAATACGTTGTACACCCTTCCGACCGAAGCTGGTACAAATAATCAGGTCATTACTATCGACGCCAGTGGGAATTTATTCTTTTCTGATGGAGTCGCTGGAGCAAATATTGGCCAGCTGGCAAACGTCGATAGCTCAGTTGATAGTGCAACCGCAGGCCAAGTTTTGTCATTTGATGGTACGAAGTATGTTGCTGTTGATTTATCTGTTGGAGAAGTTGTTATCGACTCTGATTATGTGGCGGCGAGACAGGATTTTAGATACAGTTCCTTATTAAACACCCCTAATATTTTAGATTCGTCTAATGTATTATCCCTAATCGATGCCGATTATGTTACATCCCTAGGTGTAGTTGGAACAGACTCTGCTCAAGTTGTTCTAATTGCAGATGATAGAATTAGTAATGCTTTTGGGGATGCGACTGCATTAACTATTGGAAATTGGAAAATATCCGTTGTTAGTGACAAGCTTTCATTCTCTTACAACGATGTTGTTAAAGCTTCGATTAGTTCTACGGGTGAAATTGTTTCTGCAGACGACGTTACGGCATTTGGAGCTCCCTAATGGCTTTACCCAAATATCGTTTCCTCATAGGGAATAACCCAAAAGATGCTGTTGATGGAAACAATGGGGCAGGAATAGTTAGTGTTATAAATTATGAAACAGGTGAGCAAATTAGACAGCTGATTTCTCCTGTATATGGTTCAGGTGCTAATTTTGGAAGTTCTATTGATTTCAATGACGAATATATTGTTATATCTGAACCGCTGTGGAATGATGTTTATAATAACTCTGGACTCATACATGTATTTGATGCAACCACTTTCGAGTACATAGCTCGGAGACAACAACCCATCGCCCATATCACAGAAGTCGCCGATGCTAATGGTGATGGCTTTGGGAGCGCTATTTCGATTGAGGGCGATACCTTAATAGTAAGTGCAACCGGCAGCAGCATTAATGATTATGGAAGACTTTATCAGTATAGTATTGAAGGTATTGTATCTAATCCAAGTGCTGATTCCTCCTACGATTATACTTATAGAGGCCTTGTTCCTGGAACCTTCCTCGGAAGAAATGTTGAAATATCTCACGGCATAATTGCTGCACAGGAAACTGATACAGTCGAGGGGCAAGGAAGAGTTAGATTGTTTGATTCTGGATTCACTAACACTAGAACATGTTCTATACCAGCTGCAGCTGGATCTGGAATTGGATTTGGTGGCGTAGTACAGAGTGGAACAGGAGATGGTTTATCGAGGATGATTGCCATAAGTTCCAATAATAAGGTGTATGTTGGAGGTGTCAAGTCTTTCAGTGAACTCACTTCCGGAAGTGTTTATGTCTACACTGCTGACTCTGGGACCCATTTGAATACTATTAATCCAAGTGATGATAGTAATTGGAATTACTTTGGTATCAGCGTACACTATCAGGATGACGTAGGTAAGTTAATAGTGGGATCACCTTATAGAGGTTATGATTCTGATTTTGGTGGAATATACATTTACGACTCTGATGGTTCCAATGAAATAATAATAGAGGGGGATTCAGCTACAGAATACAATCATGGTGTTGGAATACATGTTGTTAAATTTGGAAATGCTATTGCCCCAATCAAAAATCAATTTGCTGTTGTCAATAACAATGAAGGTGTTAACTTTTATAATTATGATGGTAGTTTAGTACGGTCACTAGATTCGATAGAAGGACCAACAGGTACAATTTATCTTGGGCCATTGAATTGGGGATTTGGTTGGTCATTTCCCTCAATCAGTTTATCAGAAGTGCAAGATTACCAGGGAGGAACTAATCCAATATCGTTGTCGGAATATTATAGTGATAGCGTTGTTAGTAGTCCACAAATAGTAGATTGGTCTAATGTTGAATTAGAGGATAGTTTTAGGCCTACAATTTTGGACTCGGCCGAAGATTTTGGTTATAGTGTGGGTATGTCAGGTAATACAGCGATTATCGGATCCCGGCTCGATGAGCCGACGGGGCCCATCGGAGCTAATTACGGAGCTGTTTATGTACTCACATTTCCAGGGGCAGCAGATCAAGGATCCCCCCCACCCACATCTGGTACAATTCAATTATCAAATTTTTACGACTTTGTTAAAGACTCGGTGGGACCTTCAAGTACTTGGTCAACACAACAAATTCTTCAAAAGGGTAAAAACCCTGCTTCGAATACCAATTTTGGTTGGTCAGTCGATATAGATGGGGATACCATTGTTGCTAGTGCACCCTTAGCAACAAAGGTCGGCACAGGGGGAGCTCCTTCGATATTAACAGCAGGAGAAGTTAATGTATATACGAGATTGTATGATAGTTGGAATTACCGTACATCCTTCACTGCATCAGATGTTGCACAGACTGATCAATTCGGTCGCGCTGTTGCAATTGATGGGAATACAATCGTCGCGAGTGCACCATTTCATGATCTCGGTTCTGGTAACGAAGGAGCCGTATATGTATTTACAGGATCACAAAGTAATTGGACAGAACAACAAAAATTAGTTGCTTCCGATGCATCGGGGCAAGATCTGCTTGGCCAAGAGAATAATTCTGTTGACATATCGGGGGACACTATTGTTGTAGGTGCTCATTCAAAGCAGACAAATGGTGTGTTTAGTGCTGGGGCCGCCTACGTATTTACAAGGAACAACGATAGTTGGTCTCAGACTGCGAAACTAACTGCCCCACTTGGTGATATTGGCGTTAATGATAGGTTTGGCTATAGTGTTGCTGTAGATAGTAACAGTAATACAATAGCTATTACTGCTACCTTAGATGATTCATCTGGTAGTAATGAAGGCGCAATTTATGTATTTACGAGATCAGATTCTACGTGGTCCCAACAGGCGAAATTAACTCGGTCTCCAGCATCTTCTAATGGATATGTAGGCTACAGTATTGACCTAGAAGGCGATACGATTATTGTTGGGGCTCCCCTAGAAGATTCAAGTGCGACTGATGCTGGATCAGCTTACATCTTTACAAGATCTGATAGCATCTGGTCACAGTCGATAAATATTTCTAATCCACAGCCAGCTGCTGGTGATCAATTTGGTCATTCAGTTGCTATAAGTGGCAATAGAGCTATTATCGGGGCCCCGAAGGACGGTGCACCTGTGAATTCAGGAACAGCATTTATTTATGTTGTACCTGATTCAGCTTAATTTGTAATATAAATAAAAGAAAAGAGATTCTAAAATGGCAAGAAGATTTTCAATAGAAGATGGAAACTTATCGAATGTTCCTCTCATTAGTAGTAGGTCTGTTTCGTATAAAGATATCGATCTGACTTTTCAGAATCGGCCATCAGGTGACATCTATAAGAAAACAGAAGGTGCTGCTGTAAGGCAGGCGATTAAGAATCTTCTTCTTACTAACAGATTCGAAAAACCATTTGATCCTAATTATGGGGGAGGATTGAATGATTTTTTATTTTCTCTTGATCAAGAGTTTGATGAATTGGATATACAAGAGAGAGTCTCTAATGTTATTAATAACTATGAACCAAGAGCAAGAGTTAAGTTAGTCAATGTTGAACCATCTCCAGATTACAATTCTATTGGAGTAACAGTTACCTGTCAAGTGGTTTCAACTGAAGAACAAGTGCAAGTAGATGTATCACTAACGAGGGTGAGATAATGGCGGTTATCAGATCGAGCGATCTTGATTTTGATGTAATCAAAGAAAATCTAAAAACATTTTTGCAGCAGCAAGATGAATTCGCTGACTATGATTTTGAGGCCTCTGGTCTTTCAAACATTTTGGATGTTCTGGCATACAACACTCATCTTAATGGATTGATTGCTAACCTTGCTATCAATGAATCCTTCTTATCAACTGCCCAGTTGAGATCTTCTGTTCTTTCTCACGCTGAGACTCTTGGTTATTATTCTAGATCTAGAACAGGGTCCTCCGCAACTGTCAACTTGAGTGTTTCAACAGCCCTTTCATCCCCAACCTTCATTTCGCTACCGGCTAACACAACCTTTACTACTGAGATTGATAATGTATCATACAGCTTTCAGACATTAGAGGAATATATTGGATACAATAACGGAAGTGGGTTATTTACATTCGAAACAACAGGTGGTTCAACGAGTATTGAAATAACAGAGGGTACGCTGAAAACAAAAACGTTTTTAGTAGGGGACACTACTGATGATCAAGTATATGTAATTCCCGATGAAACAATTGACACCTCAACGATGGTCGTTAATGTATACGACACTGCCACCTCTTCTTCATTTGAAACTTATATTGATGTAAATCGTGCTGTGAGAATTGACAATGATTCTATAATTTATATTATCAGAGAGGCTCCAAATGGATACTATGAGGTAACATTCTCCAACGGCAATGTTCTCGGAAAGGCACCAGTAGCAGGAAACAAAATTGTAATTACTTATCTTTCTACAGCAGGTGCGGCTGGCAATGGAGCTGATACATTCTTAGCTGATGAGTCGGTAACAATTAGTGGGACAGATTATACTCTGACAACGACGGTTGTTTCTGAATCGTCAGGTGGAGATGCCAAAGAGTCAATCGCCTCCATCAAAGGAAATGCTCCTTTATCCTTTGCATCTCAGCAAAGAATGGTTACGGCTGAAGATTATAAAGCTTTGATTCTCGAGAATTACTCTTCGTATTTGGAAGATGTAATTGCTTGGGGTGGAAATGATAATGTTCCACCTGTGTATGGCCGAGTGTATGTTTCATTAAAATTCAAGGATAATATCTCTGCCAGTGTACAACAAACCATCAAGGATCAAATTGTAACCAATCTTTCTGATAACTTGGCCATTATGTCGATTGATACTGTGTATACAGATCCGACTAATACATTTATAGAAATTGAAACAATATTCAACCTCGATCCGGATCAAACTGGCTTATCGCCAAAGGCGGTTGAGAATGATGTGCAGGACACTGTGGAATCTTACTTTACAGCAAATCTGAATTCGTTTGGTAAAACATTTAGAAGATCTAATCTTCTCGCAGAGATTGACGGACTAGCACCTGCTATTCTAAACTCAAGGATGAATATTAAGTTGCAACAAAGAATTACACCATCGTTGACGACAGTGAGTGATTATACTCTTTCGTACCCAACCGCAATTGCAGCTGCGGATGATGTCAACTACATTGTAACATCCTCCAGATTTACATACAACGATCAATCATGTTTTATTAGAAATCAACTTAGTTCGACAAAACTACAGATTGTCAATCTGTCCGGGGTAGTACAACTTGATAATGTTGGTTCTTTTAATGCTACAAATGGAACAGTTAGTCTTGCTGGGTTCCTTCCTACTGCATATGAAGGGACGGCAATCAAGGTGTCGGTGACACCAGCAAACCAGAGTACTATTAAACCATTAAGAAACTACATTCTGGCACTTGATCCAGCCCTGTCGTTTGCTCAGTCCGTAATTGATTATCAGAATACAGCGGTATCGTTAACAACATGACACATATTCTGGATGACAACAACAGAAGAGATATTAACTTTGCTAACAGAAAGGTTAGAGAAGTTCTTCCTGAGTTTTATCTTAGTGAGTATCCCACACTTGTCACGTTTTTAGAAAAATATTACAATTACCTGGACAGTAGTACTACAGGATCCTTTGGCACAGAAATCAACAATCTGTTTTCTATCCGTGATATTAGTGTTACAGAAGAACAGTATCTCGATGCCCTGATCAGTGAAATTGGTAACGGATTGCAGGTCGCCTCTTTCTTCGATGAACCTAGGTTGATGACCAAACTACTATCAAGTTTTTATAGATCAAAAGGTTCTGTAGTATCAGTTGAAGGTTTTTTCAGAGCATTTTTCAATAGTGAAGTAGTAGTAGAATATCCAAAGGATCAAATTTTTATTGTCAGTGAATCGGAAATTGGGGCTGAATCGTTAAAGTTTATTATTAGTGATACTTTGTACCAAACATTTTCCATTTTGATTAAGTCAGGTATTTCTGTTTCCGATTATGAAGAATTGTACAAGCGGTTTGCACACCCAGCTGGATTCTTTTTTGCAGGCCAAGCCCAGCTTGAAGGGATTGTTGATATTGGATTTGATAGTATGCCAAATTCAGAAGAACCATTGGATTCTGCTGAGAACCTAAGAGTTCTTACAGCAGATATTGCCCCATCGGCTACACCTATTACTGGATTTACACAACTTACAGGATTGTACGACTCGCAGGGAGATGATATGCGAATTGATCTATCACAAATCATCAGCACGTACGAAGACATCTCTTCTACGCAACTTGATAGTTTCTATCAAGATATTAGCGAGTTGTTGTCACCAAACAGCTTCAAGTTTGATGATAGTGATGTTACAATCAGACCGGATATGTCATTGAATACCGAGACAATGGACAATACAATGTTCACAAGATACCTAAGTGACTCGGCAATTTGATATAAATAAAACTAAAGTCTTTTACGGGTAAAAGAATGGCTAGACAAAATATCAGTTTAGGATCTTCAGCAAATGACGGAACGGGTGATACTCTTCGTCAGGCAGGCCAGAAGATCAATGAAACTCTACTAGAGATCTATCAGAAGTTTGGTGACAGCGATAACTTGTCTAATGTCGTGTCATTTCAAGATAGTGGTGTTTCATTCTCAGGATCAGTATTTACAACATCGTTGATTGCCTCCGATGTTCTTGCTGAAAACATTACTATCACTTTACCTGATTCTGGTGGTATTGCAGTTGTAGATACTGCTAACCAGACGCTTACGAATAAAATATTAACAACACCAACTATCACCTCACCAACAATCACTAATGAGATTCTTGATAGCAATTCCAATGAGTTGGTTAAATTTACAGCTGCATCTTCTGCTGTTAATGAGATCACGGTGACAAATGCTGCGACAGGAAATCCTCCTATTATCAGCGCATCCGGTGAGGACTCAAACGTAAACTTGAGTCTTGTTGGTAAGGGATCAGGATCGGTTCAACTTGGTTTAATTTCATTTAGTTCGATTGAGTTGGATGCTGATGGTACTGTACCAGCAACTGCTACTTATGTTATATGTAATAAACCAGGGGCATTGTTGGTAACATTGGATTCAGGATCAAGTGTAGGGGAACTCAAGTTCTTCACTAATAAAGGTGGAAACACCGCGGTAGTAACACCGTCGGCCTTTGCCCAAGGATCTTCATTCTCATTACCGGTAAGTACTGGTGCTCAATGTATTTGGGATGGATCAGAGTGGTATCTGGTCGGCCGAGATGAATTGATCATCGTATAATCAATAGGAAATACAAATGGCTGCAATTGTAACAGATTCACTAAAGAGAATTTTAACGAATCTATTATTAACTGAAATTTCAAGTACTTCTGATACTAATGAATATTACATTGGTATTGGAAAGTCTGATGAGTACAATGAGACTGATACCCCAACTTCACTTCTGAGAACTATTCGGTCAGAGAGGGAAGTTAGGGATAATATTCAGTCGGTTAAAAAAGTAGCCAGTTCGAGTTTTGTTGTCCCGAGATACAATTGGACATCAGGTACAACCTATACGGGATACAATGATAATGTTGTGGGAATACCCACAAATCCATACTATGTTTTAACTGAAAATAACGATGTATACATTTGTCTACAGCAAGGAAAGAATGCTCTTGGACAAGCTGTTCCATCAACAGTTCTACCAAATTATTCTACAGCTGGTGTTAATCAAATACAGGCATTCCAGACTTCTGATGGATACAGGTGGAAATTCTTGTTTCAGATTTCAGCTGCCAGAGCAAACTCGTTCTTATCAGCTAATTACCTTCCTGTTCAGTTTTTAGATGATTCCTCCGGAGCTTACACAGGTTTGGAAAGAGACCAGGCTTTAGTTAAAGAGGCAGCAACACCTGGCCAGATTCTTGGAGTCACATTAACAAGTGGTGGTTCTAGTTACACTTCAGCTCCTACTGTGACAATCAACGGAAATGGTTCTAGTGCTGCTGCGACTGCAACAGTTTCCGGGGGTGCTGTTGTTAAGATCGAAATGAATAATGAGTCCGCAGGTCTTGGATCGGGTTATGACCACGCCGATATTGTTATTTCAGGTGGTGGTGGAACCGGTGCAACAGCAAGACCAATTATTGGTCCTTTGGATGGTATTGGCGCTGATATTAGGGATGATCTTAAAGCATCCACAATCATGCTAAATGCAAAGCCAGATGGTTCCGAATCCGGTGCATTTGTTCTTGGTAATGATTTCAGACAAATTACAGTAATGCGTAATATTACATTACCTGATAGTGACACATTGCTCACATCTCTCACAGCTCGAGGATTGAAATACCACAGAATGACTACTCCTGCGACTTCTTTTACGGTCGACAAATTTATCAGAGGTGCTGTTTCTGGAGCCGGTGCATTTATTGATGAGATAGATAGTGATTACATTTACTATCATCAGAATGAAAATACAGGATTCAAGTCCTTCCAGAATGGTGAAACCCTCGGTGAAAGTGATGGTTCTGGATCAGGTACAATTGATAGTGCAGGTCTGTCTACTTCTTTTGATCCTTACTCAGGTGAAGTATTGTACATTGAAAATAGAGCAAGAATTGTGCGCGATGCTCTTCAAACAGAAGATATCAAAGTAGTTATTACAATTTAAGGTTTTAAAAATGGCAACAACGGTTAAAGATACCACATTTTCTTCAACATATAAGGATGATTATCGCGATAGTGATAACTTCCATCGTATTCTGTTTAATTCTGGTAGAGCTCTTCAGGCAAGAGAGCTTACTCAGATGCAAACAATTATTCAAGAAGAAATTGCACGGTTTGGTAGAAATATCTTTACTGAAGGTGCCACAGTCACACCTGGTGGAGTGACAGTCAATAATCGATTTGAATTTATTAAACTCGATACGATTACATTTCCTTTACCAGCTGACACATCAGCTCTTGTTGGGGCAGAGTATACGGTAAATGCACCAAACGCCGCAATCAAGTTTAAGATTATTCGTGTAGAGGCTGCTACTGCTACAGATCCAGCTACCCTGTATGTTAGATATACTGATACAACTGCTGGTACAGCAACTGCGGATCCAATTAGAGTACAGAACGGTGCTATTTTTACATCGGCGGGATTGGCGACTCTTAAGGCAGCAAATGCCAGCGCCACAGGTCGAGGAACACTTGCGTCCGTGGGTGAGGGCGAATTCTTTGCTCAGGGCCATTTTATCTACGCTACGCCCCAATCCACATTCATAGACAAATATAGCTCTACACCAACAGACGATATTGGTTTCAGAATTGTCGAAGATATTGTCACTGTGGATGATGACAATCGTTTGTATGATAATCAAGGGACAACACCAAACATTGCTGCTCCGGGTGCTGACAGATACCGTATTCGTTTAATTCTCACTACGCGCAGTGAGGTTGATTCTGACCAGAACTTCGTACTAGTAGCCAAAGTAACAAATGGATTAATCACAAAAGAAGTTGGTGGAGCTGATAACTATAATCAGATTAATAAAGCGCTTGCTCGGAGAACGAAAGAAGAGTCGGGCGACTATGTGGTTAAGGCGTTCAGAGCGAAGTTTGACGATCTCAATGATTCCAACTTGACTCTGGATGTTTCAAGTGGTGTTGCATATGTCGATGGTTATCGTTTGGATATTGCCCCTACTAAAATTACTGTTCCAAAGGCAAGAGACACAGAAACAGTAAATAACGAACCAATTGTCGTTCAATATGGTAATTATGTACTAGGAAATCCAGATAGTTGTTCAGGACTACCAAATATTAACACTCTCGAGCAAGTTGACTTGATGAGTGCTAAAGAATGGACTGGTGACAGTATTGGTACTGCTAGAGTCAGAGGAATTGATGAGGACGGTGGTAACCTAAGATTCTATCTGTTTGATATTCAAATGAATTCGGGTCAATCATTCCGTAATGTCAGAAGTTTTGGTAACGGTACAACTGATTATGTCAATACAGTAGTTGAGGCGGGGATTACTAATCTCAAGCAGAGCTCAATCAACACCATGGTGTTCCCACTTCCAAGATCTCGTCCAGTGATCGATGGTATTTCTGACATTGTATTGACAACAAGAAAGCGGTATGCATTTACTACTACAGGTACTTCGTACACACTCTCTGCTGGTGGTGGAGATACATTTACAAATACTGGTGATTGGATTATTGCTAAAACCGATGGGGCAGTAAGTGACACTAGTGCCACATTTACTCTGGCCGGGTCTCCTGTTGGTTCTCAAGTAGATATCACTGGATTAGAATCAGCAACAGATTACGAGTTGATTGCTTATGTCCAAGTGGACACTCCTGTTATTCGTACAAAATCTTTATCGACAGGAAATAGTTTAACAAAGGCTTGGCCTTCAGAAGCTGATTCAGATGGAAGTGGTCTCAGATATATTGATCTTGGTGTAGCTGACGTCTATAGAGTAACAAGCATCACACAAGCAGATTCTAATGGAGCAGATTTATCCAATAACTTTATCGTGGATAATGGTCAAAGAGCAAATTACTATGGACTAGGAAGACTTGTTGAAAAAGCTGGGACATCTATTCCAACCGGTAATATTCTTGTCCAGTATGATTACTTTACTCACGGGGCCGGGGATCTGTTTGCTATCAACTCTTACAACGGCGTTGTAGGCTATACGAGTATACCGAGTTTTGGTGGTGTAAGTTTAAGAGATGTACTAGACTTTAGATCTATTCAAAACTCTTCAGGCGCTTACCCTGAGGCTAATGTTAATAATATTCCTCAATCAACTGATATTGTAACACTTGATGCAGAGTATTATCTTCCAAGAAGAGACCAACTAATCGTATCATCCTTGGATGCCGAAGGTAATCAGGGTGTGGGTGAAGTTAGAGTTACACAAGGGATTTCTTCAACAGAGGCCTCTCTTCCGGAGACACCATCTGGAGCGATGCCACTTTACAATATAACCCTTCCAGCTTATACATTAAGTGATTCTGATGTGGGCCTCTCGTTTATTCCTAACAAAAGATACACAATGCAAGACATTGGTAATTTAGAAAAGAGGATAAACAAATTAGCGGATGTTACCTCGTTGAGTCTACTCGAGTTAAATACATCCACGCTATCGGTACTCGATTCAAACGGATTACAAAGAACAAAGTCTGGATTCTTTGCGGACAACTTCAAGGACTTTGTTTTCTCTGATGTGGATAACGTCAGCTACAGAGCTGCTTTGGATCCATCTGCTAAAGTTATTACACCAGCCATTTACTATGGTAATGTACGGTTGTTCTTCGATTCAGCTGACGTCAGTCAAACAACTAATAAGACAGGGGATCTTGTTACTCTTCCGTATACAGAAACTCAGTTCTCATATCAGAATTTGTGTAATGAGGCTCTTAATGTTAACCCATTTGAAGTTATTATTAACACTGGCACACTTCAGCTTTCACCCGCCTCAGACGACTGGATTGAACAAGCATTTTTACCAGATGTTCTAATTGATGGCGGTGTTAAGAAGAGAAATGTAGGTACACGAACAGTTACTCAAAGAACATTTGGTGGTTGGTTCGGTATTGCAGCTGCACTAGTTGTAGGAGCAGCCACAGGCGGATTTGGTCTACTTGGTACTACTGCCGGAGCAGCTGCAACCGGTGGTGCTGCAGCAACCGGATTCTCACTTTCGACGACTGCAATCGGTCAGTTAATGGCAGGTAACTATCTCACTGCAGCCAGTCTTGCAGCTGCAGGTGCTGCTACGGCGGGCGCGGTGAACTCTTTGATTGATGATCAACCAAGTGTATCGATTGCCTCAAATGAAGCTGTAGTTAGAGATGATGTTATCATTGAACAAGTTGGTAACAGAGTACTTGAAACATTCCTCATTCCTTACATGAGATCGAAGAAAGTTTACTTCAAGGCTCAAGGGTTAAAACCGAATACAGAGCACTTTGCCTTCTTTAATGGTGTCAGTGTTGCTGATTGGGTTCGCGAGGAATCCTTTGTCAGATACAGTTCTACTACTGAAGATTTTGGTAATGTTTATCAAAAGGCAACTGAGCATCCTGAAGGCAAGAGTTCTTTAATCTCAGATGCTGAAGGCAGAATTGAGGGATCATTCTTCATTCCTTCTACTAATGCAATTAAATTTAGGACTGGATCAAAGATTCTTAAGCTTCTTGATATTACGGCTGATAATGAGGACAACGCAACCTCGTTATGTCAAGATATCTTTACCTCAACAGGTGTTCTTGAAGTAAGAGAAAGAACACTTAAAGTAACACGAGAGATTGATGTTCAAACTGTTATTGTTAAGAAGAAGTCAGTGTTCTGTTTCTGGGACCCGCTTGCTCAATCGTTCTTTGTATCACAGACAGAGAATCCTTCGGGCATCTTTGTAACAAGTGTCGACATATTCTTTAGAACGAAAGCTCAAACTGGCGGGCAACCTGTACAGGTTCAAATTCGCGGAGTGGAGAATGGTACACCTTTAGCGTATCCAATTCCGGGTGCAGTTAAGTATCTATCCCCTTCAGAAGTATCAATTCCAGGGGATTTAGAAGATATCGCTAGCGTAAGGGCAGCTCCAACAACATTTACATTTGACGAGCCAATTTATCTGGCACCTGGCCAAGAGTATGCAATTGTTGTAGCAGCAGAGACAACAGACTATACAGTTTATGTTGCCAAGACATATGATTTTGTTCTTGGATCAACAGACGCGAGAGTATCGAAGCAACCAACTCTTGGTTCATTGTATAGATCGCAAAACGGTACTACTTGGACACCAGATCAGAACAGAGATTTGATGTTTAGAATTAATCGTGCTGAATTTAGTAGCTCAGGTGATGCTTACCTAACCAATGCACAACCATCTTTGTATTTACTTGGTAGTGATCCAATTCTAACTGATTCGGGTTCTACTACAATTCGTGTGTTCCATGAAGGTCACGGATTTGTTAAGAATGATACAGTCGCTTTGTATGGCTTAGATTCAGGATCAACATATGCAGGAATCTCTGGCGCTTCGATACTTGGTGATAGAACAGTTGTTAATACAGACTGGACTGGTTACACCTTTGCAGCTGATTCAGCAGCTACTGGATCGATTCGGACAGGTGGAACAAACGTCAAGGCTACTCAGCAATTTATGTTTAATGAGTTCTTCACTTCAGTACAAACCTTGACACCTAACAATACAGGTATCTCTGGTAACATTAAGTTGACCAGTGGGGCTTCTTGGGCCAGTGATCGTAATGAAGCAACAAATTCTGCTTATAGTGTGGCCTCTTCTTTCACCCCTATTATTATCAATGAGGTCAATGGAACGCAGGCTCCTAAGTTAATCCCCAACTCAAAGAACCAAGTTGCTGATGCGGCTACAATTAAGTTGACATTGTCGACAAGTGATACTAAAGTATCACCAATTCTGGATCTTCAAAGAGCTTCGATGACATTTATTGAAAACTCAATTGATAAGCAAGATTCATCTTCAACTTCTGGTTTCAATGTGCCAATTTCAATTGTCGATGAAACCGATCCATACAATGGTTCATCTGCTTCGAAGCACATTACAACAGTTGCAACGTTGGCAGAAGAGGCAGTTGGTATTAAGTTGTTCTTTGCAGCATACAGACCATCTGCAGGTAACTTCAAGGTATACTATAGAACTTCAACTAATGCTGAAACAATTAGAGATACTAGTTGGCAGCTCGCTAGCGCTACAACTACTGTACCTTCTGATGAGGTATTAGTGTTCAGAGAGTATGAGTACTTGATTGGTGGTGAAGGTGGTCAATTGCCAGCATTCACATCATTCCAGATTAAGATTGTAATGGAATCCACAAGTACTTCATACATTCCAGTATTGAAGGACTTGAGGGCCATTGCACTTGCAGTATAAGGAAGTGGAAAATCTTTCGGGTTATGTAAGAGATGTTGAAACAAATGTTGTTATCAATACAAATAAAGCTGAAATTGAAGCTGCCCGAAAGAGAAAACAGTTAATGAGGCAGCAAAAAGAACAACAGCTGGTACTTGCTGATGAGGTCGAGGATCTTAAAAGTGAGATAAAGGAAATCAAAGATTTGTTGGTGCAATTAGTCAATGGCAATAACAACAGTTAGTATAACTGACTCTTTAGGGAAAGTTGTCGAGGACGTAAACTCGATTTCTACCGATTTAGGAGACGTAGAGTTAGTCGTTGGCGACAGCAACACTGTTGATGCTATTAATCGTTATTATAATAGGTTGATTAGATTCAATGAATCAGCTGAACAGTTCGAGTTAATTAGAACATCTGCTTTCAGTGCAACCTCTAGCAACAATGGAACAATTGTATATACTGATGGATCAGGAGCAATAACATATACTGGGGCTAGTGCTGGTGAAGTCAGAGCTGAGTTAGTTACTGGTATTGGTTTAGAATTTTCGGCTGGGGCTTTATTATTAGATTCAAGTAATCCTATTGCCAATGCAGGATTTGCAGATGGATCATTCACGTTGGTAAAATTAGACTCCGCGGAAAGTTTCACGATATTTGATAGTGATGGGTCGGTAATCAAAACCATCAATAGCCCTAAGCTGTAACGAGGATAAAAATGGCAATTACAACTATAAACTTATCTGATAATTTTGTATCTCATGTTAGAAAAATTAACGAGATATCTGGTAATGTTGGAGATGTATCCACATTGCTGACAGGTGACTCTGATGTTGTATCTGCCATCAATACTCTTAAAACATTACTTGCTGATTTTGATGATTCCGCTGACATAGTTGGTATTGCTCGTAGTGCAATTTCTATTATTAATGCTAGTGGGGATGGATCTGTTAGTTATGACTCAGATACAGGTGTAATAACGTATACGGGCCCATCTGCAGCTGAAACCAGAGCTCATTTTGTAAGTGGCCCTGGTGTCACATATGACTCCACTGCAGGAAGGTTTTCTGTAACTAATGGTGTGATAACAAATGCAATGATTTTGGACAGTAGTCTTACCTCATCCAAATTTGCAAACAGAGTAACATTAAATATTCTAGCCTCTGATGGCTCAGTATTGAAAACTCTTTATAGTCCAGGTTCATAGTATGGCCGTAAGAAATCCAGTTTATGTTACAAGTGGTGGACAAATTAGAGAAATGTCCACTAGTGATGTTGAGAATGTTCAGGCCAGAGCTCGTTACTTGTATTCTCTTAATCCGTCTGTAACATTAGATTATGTTTCCGATACTGGTAGTTTGGATGCAATAAGTGATACGAGATATAAGGCTGGTGTGGCTAATGTATCCGCTACATCAGATCCAGGGGCTGGTTCATCGGCTGATCCAACGACGACATCAATATCATGGGATAAAATTGATCAATCAAGTGCCAGTGTTAGTCAGATTACAAATACAGACAATATTTCTCTACCTTTATATAAAGATGGTAGTAATGATCTCCGTGCGATGACAATTGCTGATTTCTATGACACATTTGTCTTTCCCGCCGTCTCCACATTAACAGTTGGTTCAACAGGAGCTCAACAAGGCGGAACATATTTTATCTCAACAAGCACATCCGTCGATGGAAGCACATTGGTTAATGCTAATCCAGTATTCAGGGATACAAGAATTGATCAGGATGCGTTTACAAGAACTGGGATTCCAGAGACACCCGATCAACCAGAAACGATTACAAACTATTATTTGCATAGAATTAATGGTGTGGAAACAACAATAGAAAGACCGATGCTTGCTTTATCAAGCGGTAACATTCAAAGGTTTGGTGGAACGAATTTTGATAATGTTTTGCAGAATGCTATTAGATATGCGACAACAAATGAAACAGGTTATCAAATTACATATAACATTAATGGATCTGGAAATAATAGAGGAACAGGGATGGCAAATACCATTCTTACCGATGTAACATTTACAGAATATTACTACAAGGCTAATGTAAATTCATATGCAAGACAACAATTTGTAACGGGTACGCCTTCAACGGCAGATACATATTTCTTAAAGATTAATCAGGTGTAATTATGGAATTTAACAAAGACAATATTGTTAGTGCTGCATTCAGCGGTAACGAAAGAAATGTAGTAGAAGTTGTATACACGGGCGATGATGGTGTCAATAGACCATATTATATCGAGGTCAATCCTGAGGACGTCCAGTTTCAACAACTGTTAGAGATTGTAACAATTGATGACATTGAAGCCCAAACAACTGATAGAGTCAGGGGGTATGAGGATGTTCTTTCGAAGCTGTTTACTAAATACGGACAGAACACAGAAGCTCAAGAAGATGACTACAGCGACCTTGTCGACAAAATCTCTGCTTTATTCATGGATTATGACCCGAATAATGATAAGCACTCGGAAATTTTATTTGGTCTAAAAATTAATGCATTTGAGGATGAAAGAATCTCTGAGGCCTCAGATGACAATAAAGAATTAGTCAGACTAGCAGAAACTCCATTAGAGTTGGCTGCTGTGATCGATATGATTGTTAACGTCGCTGAAATGGACTAATTTTATATCAGGATGATACTTGTCTAAGTGAACATATGGTAAAGGGGACAAAGCATTAATCTTGGCTTTGAACTCTTTATTATTACTCATTCTGCAACACCATGTTTCCGGTAAGTACTTGATTTTCAATCTCTTCTTAGCCATCATCTCAACAAAGTTCTCCTCCCCATTAATTGGGCCCGGTTTGATTTTATTCTTAATAAAATATTCCATCCAATATCTTGGTGACTCGATAAGTTTATCAAAGATGTATTTTGTGTCGCTTGGATAAAATTTGTAGAACACCCCATTGAGTTCTGTTGCTGCTTCAGGATCCCACCACTGCTTGACCGTCAAAAACTCACCGCGCTCTATTGGATAGTTGAAAATCTCTATATAATCATTAATCAAAAGGATATCAATGTCAATGACGCATATTGGTTCATTATAGTCCAGTGCAAAAAAGTTTAACTTATTCCACTGCAACCACAGATTATTTTGTTGTTCGTTTAAGAACTTTATCTCAGGCAATTTGCTTTTAAGGTAATCCTCGTATTCAGGTCCATACCTGTTTCCAATTCTTACTGCTCTAATTTCCACAACTTCTCTACCTGAGGATAAAGTTTAATAGCATCATGAATGTCAAGATTGGTTGGGTCACCTGGATCTGTATTAAATAGGCAGATTATTTTATCTCCTCTTACTATATGCTTACTAATATCATGTGGCCACTGACACCCTCTGTTAAAAGAATAATACATCGATGAAGGAACAAAATCAAATAAATCAAGATGTCGGGTTGTAATAAAGTTGTCAGATCCACCCCGAAAACAAAAATAGATTCGTTGCCAATTCTCCACTAGATCGTCCCATATCGGTTTTGTTTGTTCACCTTGCCACATATAAAAACCACCATTATTTCTGGCACCATATCTTCTTTTCCATTCAGGCTCTCTTTCCCAATCCATATTATGCCACCATGATCTTCCAGTGATTGGTTTATCATTGAACAAATCTAGTAGAGGTCTCATACTATTATGAATAATCAGATCCAGGTCCAAGGCAATTTTAATATCATTCTTCTTAAGGAAATCAGGGTTGAAGTAGTTTAGTTTAGGTCTATCCCATAAGGTATCTCTAGTGTACTTCGGTTCATTCTCTGGTAAATCATTGGAGAAGGGGATGTGTTCAATCCACGGGAGCATACCATCCGTATTATCGGTTTGACAATAAAACTGAAACCTACTTGGAAGATATTTGTCGACCATATCATGCAACCGGTTGACATACTCGATTGGATACTTGTCTCCCCACTTGCTACACACTACATGAATCATTTTCTTCCAATTATCATATATCGTTTGTGATAATTATCGTACTCATGAAAGTCTATCTCACCTTTATAGTCTATTTGACTTATTCCTGTTTGTTTAACAAATTCTTCCAGGGAGTCAACACAATTGATATGGGCTGGTTCTTCTCTAAAATTATTAGACTGGAATACACACAGACCATTAAAATTATAATCTTTCATTGGCCACATGTGTTCACAAGAGGTGTTGATGATTATATCACCTTTGATCTTTGGCCAATCGAAGTTGATATCGTAATGGTGAGTTTTAATATTGTAATCTCTGAAAAGATCATTGGCTATCTTCAGAGCTTCCATATCATAATCCACCAGATGAATTGTTTTAATATTTGGAATTTTATTGTATAATAGGTATACAAGAATTGTACCATACCACGATCCAAGAATCCACACTTCTTTATCTTTTACATTGCAGATGCTGTGCATCATTAATCTTTCTACTAACCACGATTTGGCATACACTTGGTTTTTTGAAAATGATTGAGAAAAATCCTTGACTCTGTGAGGATAATCGTGGTATAATAAATGAATGATCCGAGTCCATTCCCAAAAAGGGATTGGAATCCTTTTCATCGTATTAGTTAAATCCATGTTTTCCTTCCCCATCATATGACATAATATAAACATCAGCATCTGGGTTACATCGATACGATGCGACTAGTCCAACATCAAAGAATGATAGACTTTTGATATGTCTGTGTTCTAAGTACGTATCAATTCCATTGAATAGACTCATTATCTTTTCATAATTATTAATAAAATCGTTCCATATATGGTGAGTGCATGTACTCCACGACATAACAGAAGAGTTAATTGAACAGTACTTGTATCTGTCCCCGATTGTATTTTTATTCAACTGATCCAAGTCTTCCCAATCTGTACGAAGCAAGGTCATACCATTCTTCGGTTTAAAAATTCCATCTATTGGTTTTCTGATATCAATATCCAAATCAAGAAATGTCCCCTGCGGAAAGTTATAGTGAAATAAATACATTTTCCACCAGACACCATGCAAAGGCAGATCAGGAAGAGTCATATAATTACCGTTCAGTCCAGTGGGATCATCAGTTAAGCACATGATCCCTGGAATATGATCTCTCAGACGATTAACATGATTGGCAGTATACTTATCACCGACTTTTAAGCAGTAGAACATTTTCCGCAGATATCATTACATTTGTGAATTTTAAATTGATCTCTTTTTTCAAGGAATGTGTCCCACCAAGGATCGTCTACGACGGCTTGAAGGCCTCTTTCCTTTGCATTGAATATTTCAATATCCACAGACCCATATAACTCAAAGATATCGTCTACAGCTGGAATCCCTTTGAGTTCAATGAGATCCTTTTCCTGAACCCCATGAACTTTCATATGTTCACGCTTATACTTCATCATAAAATATCTCTCATCCAAAAAACAACAGGGAACAATATATCCATCACAATGAATATGGACTTCCCTGGCTTCCTCCGAGATACACTTAATTATATCATAATTTTCATTATTTGTAAACAGGTTATAGCTAGCACCTCTGGTTGTATACAACTCTTTGATCTCATTAGGTGGACTTATATCCATAATTGGCGTTCGGGTTGAGGTGATTGGACTGAATCTTGTGAAGTGGTACTTTTTTGCCATTTCCCTAGCCTGATCGACATATTCGTAATTGTGATCAAACATGATATATTGCCAGCAAACCTCCACATTGTACATTCTTAATATTTGAGCATTTCTTAATGCGACATCAAAGTCTGTGTGAACTCTATAAGCAGCGTGCATTTCTTGATTGATGCCATCTAAACCAAATGTAACTTCTACTCGACGAGGAGCCTTCGCCAATAGTTTTCCTAAACGATGCCACCATGATACAGGTTTCTTCATAGCTCCGTTGGTTGCAATAAAGATATCAGCCTTGTTAGCATATTGGAAAAAGTATTCTAGTATTGGAAATAACTCGGATGCAAGCAGGGGATCTCCATATCCCCCACAAATAGAAATTGTTAAAATTAAGTTGTCTTTGAAAAACTGTGGGGGAACAATCTTTTGAATATCTTCTAAGGTCAGTTCTTCAAGCTTAAGCCAATCCCATCCTTTATTAGTTTCTGCATTTGTTCTTGGGCATTGGGGACAAGCAGCATTACATCGAGTTGTTAATCCCATATCCAAACGGTTTAGTTTATACATTTAAAACTTTCTCAGCAAATTCATTGTTTCTATCTCTAAACTCTTGTAATCGATCAACAGAGGATTCTAAAATTGTATAGTCAATTTTATTCAAAACATCAGCTGATTTTTCTTTAACGTAAAAGTTGCTGGTAGGTAGTTCTAGTCCAAACATTCTTAACACACTGATAAATTTAGTAGAGTATCCAAACGGAATAACCCTTCTCTTTGATAACAGAGCCCAATAGATCCCATGATAACTATTAGTAACAATAGTTTCACTTTGTCTCCATGCATCTAAAAAGGTATTTAGGGAACAATTGTTATATAGGGCATGAGGATGGTTTACTGGGTGTGAAGCATTTAAATAGTAAAGAGTCTCGTTTCCCACTGGTTCACTAGTGATATCATTGTTCATACAACTGACACAAGGAAGGAAAAGGTACTTATCAACAAAACACTCATCTCTGATTCCAGCAACAGTGAATGGGAGTTTGTGGATTGTGTATTCGACTTTACTTTTAATAGATAACCCAACTGACCACAATATAGTATTTTCAGAATAGGATTCCAGAATAGGATAACTTCCCCCACCCAATATGTTTAACTTATCTAGGTTGTTAAAATATAGATGGGGATCACTAATATCGTCTCCAAGATTAAGACCGGGCGACCTTGGATCTACTCTCATAATTGATCAAAAGCCCACAATCTTTCTTTGCACCACCAACATAAGCCACAATGGCCATAACCTGGATCACCATGATCTTCAGCTTGATGTTCACAACTCCTTGTTACAGGAAATAGTGTATCCAACAGGCCGAGTTCTTTGTATTTAGTTGCAATCCAACGTTTATCATAATTTGTGAATGGTTGAATGATGAATGGTTGTATCTCTAAATTTCTGGTTTCGTTCGGGTCTCTCTGAGACTCTTGACCGGAAATCATATCAATTGTACCTGCCGGCGGATTTGCTGTAACACCTGTATATAAGTATCGCATCTCTCCACTGTTGAATTTTTGTATCAGTGGCCTCATTATAGTTTTTATGTCCCCAGAACGTTGATAAAAAACCTGATGGGTAACTTGATAGTTATTTGTCAGCTCCATACATTTTTGTATTACATTGACACTCGTTATCGCGTTCTTGTACAATGTCTTCTCTGAAGCTGTTGTGTATACGTTAACTGGTTTGTTTTTTAATAACAAATAATATAATACTAGTGCGCTATCTACACCACCAGATACAATTATTGAATAACTATCACCCTTATAAGGAAAACTATACACCTAACACCTTCTTTATCTCAGAAACATAATAATCAGAGGCGACATCAACTATTTCAAAATTATTTAACACATATTGCTTCTGTAAGTCTGGTTTATGTCTACACTGTATAAATTGTTTCAATATGTTGTCATTATTGCAATAGTCAGCTACAGTTATTGAATTATCAAATCTCTTATTACAAACTTTATCATTAACCAGTGTCTTGGTGTCAGGATTCATTCCTAATGTGTCAGACTCAAATATCATTGTTCCTAATTCGCCGTTTCTCTCAAACAAAGCTTCCGGTTCTGCAGAACATAGTATGAACGGTGTTCCTATCAACGTAGACAATAATATTTGACCACCCCTTTCCGTCACAAGACACTTACATCGAGAAAGAAGATCGATTTGATCTGCTATTGTCATCCCATATTTTATCGTTTTGACCTGCAAGCCCAATTCACAAGCTTGATCGATGATCGGACTCATGTCTGCAGGCAACATCCAATCTTTATTTCTACTCTCTTTCACACATATGAAGTTTCCATCCCCTCTCCATCTTGTTTCCGTCTGCCAGATGTGTATAGGTGCTCTCAGTGGCTTGAATGAGTCTGTGAGGTTATCTTCGAAATCATTGTACTCAAAGAACACATAATGTATAGGATTGTATACCTTAAGCTCATGGACCAAAGCAATCATTGATTGTAAAGTCGTTTCTTTATCATCAGTGTTGAACTTTGTTTTAACTTCTCTAGGAACACAAATACCAATTCTAAATTCTTTGGTATAGTTGAGTAGCTTAAGTTTTATAAGAACCTCTGAAATATTAATAATAAATTCACCAAGCTTATGAAAATCATTACCATACACAATCTCGTTAGAACTTTCTAAATTAAATGGTTCTTTAAATTTTATTTGACTATTGTCTTTGTAGACAGAATACAGTATATTCATATCTTTTCCATATTATGGATTAATGTATTTACTGTCTCGTCATTAATAGAAATGTTGAATACTATCATCATTGACTCATTATAAGAGAAGAAATGATGCATCATATTTGTATCAATGAAATAAGCCTGGCCATGATTCCAGTGCTGTAGTTTTTCGTCAATAAAGAAGTATGTTGTTGGAGGATTACAACCATATATTGGCACAAGTATTCTAAAACAATTAAGATTGTGAGAGGGTAAAACAGGATCCCGATGTGGAGGAAAATACCCCCCTTCTTGCATTTTTAAAATGTGAGACCTTGCAAGATGGGAATGGAACTCTTTCGAAATATCTCTGATTTCTTTTGATTTAAAAAACACATCAGTAAATTGATTGAAATCCTCATCATTGAGGTTTGTGTTATTTTTTTGATTATATTCTAGTAAAGATTCTAAATCAAGTGAAGGATATTTTTTATTGTGAGTTATTGATAACCCAAGCCTGGGAATGGGTACTTGTTTTGTTGTATTATAGATTGACCACTTGAATGAGGATATTTCGTTCAAAAGTTTAGCTGGGTCTAACTTTAACTTGAGAGGAATTACTCTACCAAATTGAGTGATATCACTGTACACTAGAGACAATTTTTACTAACTCCTCGTAGGGCAAATCAAAGAACGATATTTTAAATAACAACCTATCTGTGTCAGAATTGATCACACCATGTCGTTTTTGGGTATTCAAAATTGCAGTTGAGTAAAAATAGTCTACGTCCTCAACTGTGACAGGAGCACAATTGTTGTTTAGAATTACATTGACTGAACACGTTGTATGGTTATCCACATGCATTTGCAAACTTGTATTTTTTTTAAGAATATAGTATCTGCAGGAACCGCTATTACTAATGTTATAGAAATCTAAGAACCTCTGTGTTTCCTTTTCTCCTACTTTCAGATTAGTCTCTTTAATTATTCTCCAGTTGTCTGCGGCCGCAGAATATCTATTGTCCGTATAGGCCTTACTATGACCTTTAAGATGTTCTATCTCTGTCAGTAACAAGTGTTTGTTGAACAGGTAATTTATCTCATGTACTGGTTTCATCTAAACTCTCTAAGAACGCCTGTTTGTTTATCAACCAAAATGTTTGTTCATGACCGCGATAGTTTGTTTTAAATACATCTTCTGCTATTCCCATCTCTTTCCATATAGGCATAAAGATATTATGAACCAACCGTTGACTGGCTACTTTACTTTTATTAGTAGAAATGTAACAATTTCCTTCAACTGAGTTAAGACAAGCAGGAGCAAGATACCTGGATGTGAGATGCTTATGTTTTCTAACCGAATCTCTACTGATTACTCGTTCGGGACTTTCAATCAAAGCAGTTCTACACAATATTCTGTACCCCTTAGGATCAATATCAAAAATGCTATGAAGAGATGTAAACCCAATTGGATCTAAATCACGATATAGAACAAACCCTTTCCATACATTTTCATTCTTCAATTGATTGACCATCACTTCTTGGTTAATGTTGTTCATGTATTGTTTAGCTAAAGCCTTTTCATAAAACGTGCTCAAGTTTAAATTTTGGCGCCACTGTACTATTTTATACATTATGTTTACTTTTACGGAAACTTGCAAACATATTTATTATAAATAAAACCATAGGCAGGGGCAATAACGTCCGACAAAGAAATAACCGAGGTATTTCATGGCCGCTTACGAAGAATTTACAATAGATCAGGGAGCTGATCTAGCAGTCGAATTGCATCTAATAAATGTAGATGGCTCTGTCAAAGACCTCACTAACCATCTCGTGTCAGCTAAACTAAAGAAAAATTATAACAGTGATAGCTCCGACACAACTAATTTCTCAACTTTGGTTGCTACTCCTCCTACAAACGGAGTCATCACACTTTCTTTAACAAATACACAAACGGATGCGTTAACCAAAGGAAGATATGTTTACGACGTGGAAATTTCTTATACAGACAGTGACGATAATACTATCATTGAGCGTATTTTAGAGGGCCGAGTGCAAGTGGCTCCATCTGTCACGAGGTAGCGATGTCAGAAACAATATCAACCACCATAAAATCTAGAACTATTGTCAAGAAGATTGTAGTTGGTACTCCTGTTAGAAGCGTGACAGGGGCACAGCAGAGCATTACTTCGATTACTGATTTGGAAACTACTGGTAAACAGCATCTTGACATCTTTGTCTATGATTCCAACACCGGTAAGTATACTTCGTCGCGACTTGCAATCGGTGGTGAGATTAATGAAACATATGATAGTGCTACTAATACACTTTCGATTAATCTTCCAGAGTTGGCGACAGCTGGTAGTTATGGTAGTCCTAGTGAAATAGCTGCATTTGAAATTGATTCGTTTGGTCGTGTCATTACAGCTGCTGAGTACTTAATTAGTGATATTATTGACTCCGATTATATCAAAGCTCGACGAAATTTTGATTCTATAGACGTAGATCTGATTCCAGATGTCGATAGTGTTAGATCTCTTGGTAGTCCACTTAACAGATGGAAAGATCTGTGGCTGACAGGAAATACACTTTACATTGGTAGTATAGCATTAAAGGATGTTAATGGCACATTGACCTTTCAACGGGTCAATCGTTTTGGTATTGTCGAAGAAGAGGTTGGTTCAATTTCGTCGGCCGGCGTTGATGCAGCTCAGAACCTGAGTAGTGTGGTTGACGAGGATTTTAGTGGGATTACAGAAGAGATTCTTGATACGTTCTCCACTATTACACAGCGTTCAGCCAAATATTTTATTCAAATGGAGCAGAATACAACTAATCAATTTGGTGCAGCTGAAATTTTATTGATTCATGATAGTTCAAATGTGTATTTGCAAGAATTTGCTAAAATGTTTACAGGGGATGATTTGGGTTCCTTTGATGCTATCTTAGACTCTAATAATGATCAGGTAAAGTTACTATTTACACCTAGTGCATCCAATGTTTCTGTCAAAGCCAAAAGATTGATTAGCGGGATATAAATGTTTTTACCTAAATGTAAATTACAACAGTCAAGGAGTTTATTGTGGCAGCAATAAGGAAACCCTTTAAAATTGAAGGTGGACTTGTTGTCACTGATTCAGCTACAATTGTTGGGTTATTATATCCGACGACTGATGGAACAAGTGGACAAGTTCTATCTACTGATGGTAATGGGAATCTAACATTTACCAACGTGACCGCTGATGATGCAGACACATTAGATGGTTTTGAAGGTACCTACTATTTAGACTATAATAATTTTACTAATACACCAGCAGTTCTTGACAGTGTTTCATTTGCAGATCTAACAAGTACACCGACTACTCTATCGGGCTACGGAATTACAGATGCGTTCAATGGTGATTTTGACAGTCTTTCAAACACACCTACAACCCTAAGCGGCTACGGTATTACAGATGCCCCTGCAGATTTAACCGATTTAGGAATTAGTGACGGTACAGATGGTCAAGTCCTAACCACAGACGGACTAGGAAACTTTACCTTTGCCACATTATCTGGTGGTAGTGGAGATTCTCTCTTAGATCATACACCCGGGATTACTACTGCATCAAGTGCCCTAATTGTTGATTCAAATAAGAAACTAAACGAGTTACTTGTCGACAATATTACAATTGATGGAAATGAAATCGCATCAACGAACACTGATGGTAATGTTAGTATTAATCCAAACGGATCTGGAACTGTTGATGTTAATAGTTCAAGAATTGTAAACATCTCGTCTCCAACCGACACAGATGATGCTGCAACAAAAGGTTATGTTGACGGGATCACTGGTGGTGTAGGGATTACACTAAGCACAACTGGGGATACGGGAACAGGATCCATATCACTTGCAAACTCAGATATGACTTTCAGTGGTGTCGGATTGACAGCAACAGTCAGCGGAGTAGAGGTTTCTTATGCTCTGGATGCCAGCGGTGTTACTCCAGGTCAATTTGGTTCAACAAGTGCAATTCCTGTTGTTACTGTTGACTCTACAGGTCTTGTAACAGATATTTCAACAGTTGGTGTTGCCCAGGCAATTGACTCTGCTGGTATAATCGAACTTGCGCGCAGTAGCCACAGCGTAGAAGATCAAGGTGGTGATGGTGCATTCCGTTACGATTCAGCTTCTGGTAAATTTACTTACACAGGACCAAGCGCTACTGAAGTAAGAGCTCATTTCTCTGGTGGAACTGGTGTTACGATCACAGACGGTGAAATTGCAATCGGACAATCTGTTGCAACAAACGCGGGCGTAACATTCGATTCAATCACAACAACTGGATCAGTCCTTATAGGCACAAACCTTACGGTTGATGGTGACTTGAGTGTTAATGGTGGAACAACTAGTGTCAGTACCATTTCATATGTAGTAACAGATCCACTATTCCATCTTGCTGATAGTAACGAATTTTCTGATGTGGTTGATATTGGTTTTGTTGCTCACTACTCCCCCGATGGTGGAGTTACAAAGAGACACACTGGTTTCTTCCGCGATGCATCCAACTCACAGTATTATCTCTTTGCTGGACTAATTGACTCAGCCCTTGATTCGGCTATACCAACTAACGTAATTGACAGAAATGGTACTGGCTTTGCGTTATCAGATCTTAATGTTGGTAATATCTACGCGACGAACTTACAAGGTGATACACTAGTAGGTGATTACCAAGGATTTGATTCAGATTTCAGCGCTAGATCCACTTCTGATTTAACCGAAGGATCTAATCTTTACTATACAACAGCTCGAGTCGATTCTGATGTTACTGCTCTTGTTAATAAGACGTTTGTTGATAATCTAAATATAGATGCTGATACCCTTGATAATCAAAATGGTACATACTATTTAGATTACGCAAACTTTACAGGTACGCCGAATATACTGGATTCGGCAAACGTATCAAGTATTATTGTAAACACAGACCTTATTGATTCAGCTGACGTTGCTGCAATCATTGCGGATGAGGTTGACTCAGCCTACGTGCAATTGCATGCAGTCGGTTTGAGTTATAATATTTTAACAGGTAGACCAAATGTCCTTGATTCAGCCGACGTGTCGCTGATTGCAGGAAGCATTTCTGGCCTGGATTCAAATGGTGTGAGTGCATTAGTTGATTCAGATTATGTTCAACTCCATGCAACTGGCTTAGATTATTATCTATTATCTAGTAGACCAACAACAATTAACGGTGGGACATTCTAGTCATGGTTGATATTTCAACAATTATTTCGAAAAATTCAAATACTACCGGCAGTGAACCCGGTCTAGGGGATCTTGTTTTAGGTGAATTGGCCGTTAATACCTATGATGGCAATATATTCTTAAAACAAAATAAATCTGGTGCAGAAGAAATTCTTAAATTTGTTTCACATGCACCAGTTGAAAATACATTATATGTTCAAAAAGCCGGCAGTGATAGTAATGATGGTACTAGCTTTGATAGGGCATTTGCAACAATTGAAGCAGCTGTGACCGCAGCTACAACAAGAGCTGAGTTAACAGTAATTCATATTGGTCCAGGTACCTATTATACTCAAGGGCATATTGATATGCCTGATGATTGTATTATTCATTCAGATTATCGAGCATGTGTTATTAAACCAGAGGCAGGATATGAACAAAGAAATGTTTTTCGCATGGGATCGGGTTGCTTCCTCCAAGGTCCGGTCTTCGAAGGATTTCAAATCGATGATATTGACAACCCAACCGAAGGATTTGCAGTTGCTTTCAGACCAGGCGCTGTTATCAGGAGAACGCCGTACGCCCACAAAATCGCGGTAAGATCTACATTTCCTTTCTATGTTGCTCCACCATTAGACAGAGAAAATGCTAACCCGTTTGTCACAAGGGGTGGTGGTGTTTGTTTAGCAGACGGTGCAGTTATTTCACCGTATTCAGTCTATCCAAACTTTATGACTTGGGGTGCAACTCCAACAACTCAAAATGGTATGGGGTATGTTGCAAAGAATGGCGCATTAATTAACGCGGTTAACGCAATTAGTATCTGGGCTCATAAACATTTTACTGCATTATCTGGTGGCCAGATTATTCTTTCATCTTGTTCAACACAATTTGGTGACTATACCTTAGTCGCTGATGGATCCAGAAATAGAGTTGATCCAGAAAAATTAGGCTATACAGTACCAAGGGATTCTACTGCAGGTGTTGCAATCATGGATTCAGATTTCCTGGCTGGCTTAAAAGATGATGTGTGGAACTACCTAGACTCAGAAGGATATACAACAGGTTGGACTGAGGCTGATGAATTGTATACTCGCCGTGATACAGGAACATTGGTGCAATCAATCAGTTGGGTTTTAAGAACACAGAACGAGCAGCCATGGATTGATACTATCGAGGGATTCTTTGATCGAGTCGGTCTTACTATTATCGACTCTGACAAAACAAATGCATATATTGCATCATGGGATTTCATAGATTCTGCTCTTGGTACTGAAACCGGTGCTGGAGCGGATTCTGATATTCATCAAATGTTCACTACACTAAAAAATACAATAAATAGTCCAACACTAATTAAAGAACCTTCGACAATTACAGCAATTGGTCATACATTTAATTCTACAATGGCTGGTGTTGCATTAACTCAAATACCGCCGGCGGCAAATAAGACGACAATTGAAGAAAGTATTTTAGAACTTGATGGTGGTGTTGTGATTGCATCGGGTCAGGATGATGAAGGTACTGCATTATTTATTGGTGGTATGAAAATTGATGCTGACACAGGTGAGCTTTCGGGCCCTCCGTTTGAATCAGCAGTACGAAGAATTGCCACTCGTACTGCTTTATCTACGAATTTTTAGGAGAATAGAAAATGGCAAGAATTACATGTAGGACTCCATCAACTGGTAAATCACTTATTCTTACTCAGAGTGATGTAAGTGATTCTTTTATTACATTAATTGAAGCTCCTGATTTTTCAATTCCAGATACGTCAAATAAGTTTACGGAAAGAGATTCTGCAGATAACACACGAGCAATTCGACCAGGTGAGATTTTCTTTTTAACACCAATGGCGTGTAAGAATAAATCAACTGATTCTGATTTATGGTTAGATACTGTATTGGTTACAGAGGGTGGTGATTCGATCGAATTTGGTAGAATTGAAGTACCTGCAGGGGATACAGGATTTGTTCCACTTCAGGGTAGAAGTATTGTAAAGAGATCGCCCGCTGCAGCACAAAATGGTGATAGAATACAAATTAAAGCTCAAGTAGCTAATAAATTTGATGTCTGGGTATCAGCAGAAGAAAAATTGGCTAGTGAACACACTGGAGTAGAATAATGGCTTTTGGTACACTACTTTCAGGTAAAACTAAAACAAAAACAGCTGATCAATTAGATTCAAATCGCTATGATTTTTTAACAATTGATCAGGCTGAACCTAATTTTGGTGTACCGAATTCCGATAATTCATTTATTCTATCTGATGCAGACGGTACTCGTAAGTTCTCGAGAGCAATTCAACAGATACGTGGATACTTTAGTGCTGATGGTGACTTAACATACGATTCGTCAACTGGTCAATTCTCAATTAATGTTGAAGAAATTTATACAAAAGCAAATTTTGATTCTGATTTTAATCAAGCACTTGACGAGGCTGCATTAAATGGTGTTGGATTATCTTACGACTCAGCCACAAATACTCTTTCTATTACAGCAACTGGTGTAGTTGCTGCCACATACGGATCTGCTTCTGAAGTTCCTGTCATTACTGTTAATGCACAAGGACAGATTGATTCAATTGGAACTATTTCTGTTGCAGGAATATTATCAACTAGTTACGATTCCGCAACTGGTGTCTTTACAATTAATACTGCGGATGGAAACTCCTTTGATACTACGTTCCATGATTCAGCTGACCGTATTGCGGAGATTCGCAATGCACTGAGTGCCGGTGGTGACTTGACATATAACTCATCTACTGGTGAATTTTCCATTGATGTCGAGCAGATTTATACTAAAGCAAATTTTGATTCTGACCTTGGGGATGCAAATACTGGACAATTGCCAGAAGGATCAAATCTTTATTATACGACAGCTCGCGCTGATTCTGATTTTGATATAAGGTTAGCAACTAAATCTACATCAGATGTATCTGAAGGAACTAACCTTTACTATACAACGGCTAGATCTGACTCTGATTTTGATATCAGACTTGCAACTAAATCAACAACTGATCTTGTAGAAGGATCAAATCTTTTTTATACAAGAAATAGATTTGACTCGGCACTTGGTGACGCGACTTCTATTACATCAATACGTGGATACTTTAGTGCTGGTGGCGACTTAACTTATGATTCTGCGACTGGTGTATTTAGTATTGATGTTCAATCATATGAACGAATCAACTTTGATTCCGACTTTAATGTAGGACTTGATGAAGCAGGATTAAATGGTACCGGATTATCCTATGACTCTACCACAAATACTTTAAGTATTACTAACACAGGTGTATCCGCTGGAACTTATGGTTCAACTACTCAGATACCAGTCTTTACTGTTAATGCTCAAGGTCAAATTGATTCTGTTGGTGAAGTGCTTGTTGCGGGTATATCCTCAACTAGCTACGATTCTGCGACTGGTGTCTTCACAATTAATGCCGCGGATGGTAATTCGTTTGTAACAACTCTGCACGATTCAGATGACCGCATTTCTGAAATTAGAAATGCATTGAGTGCTGGCGGAGATTTAACGTATAATTCATCAACTGGTCAATTCTCAATTGATGTAGAACAAGTTTATACTAAGGTCAACTTTGATAGTGATCTTGGATTAGCTTTATCAACTGATGCTGTTACAACATCTGATCTTACAGAAGGCAACAATCTTTATTATACAACGACTCGCCATGATTCTGATTTTGACGCTCGACTTTCAGGTGGAACAGGTGTTACAGTTTCCGCCGGAGAAGTTTCAATTGGTCAAGCAGTGGGGACAGGTGATTCGGTACAGTTTAATTCTGTTACAACTACAGGAAATATTATTATTGGAGGTAATCTCCAAGTTACTGGTACAACTACTACTGTCAACTCTGAAGACTTGAATGTCACAGACAACATGATCTATATGAATGCAGGAGAGTCAGATGGTTCTCCAACTGCCTCAATTGATGTTGGTTGGGCTGCAAATGTTAATGATGATGGTTATTATGCTCATGTCGGTTTGTTTAGAGACGCCACCGATAACACCTTTAAGGTGTTTGAAGGATATACACCTGAACCTAATGCATCTGTACAGATTAATACAGGTCACGCTTCCTTCAGTCTTGCCCCATTCGAAGCGAGAACATTAACAGCCGATTCTGCTACTTTAATAAAACTTACACTAAACAGTGAATCAGTTGATTCTGCTTGGGTACAGGCAAGACAAACTGCTCAAGACTTTGCATACTCGAGCTTAACAGGTGTACCCAATATACTCGATTCAACAAATGTTGAATCAATTGTAACATCATTTAATTATAGCACATTTGATTCAGCAGAAGCCATTGGTCTTATCGATTCTGACTATATTGAATCAAGAAGACCTGCAGAAGCAATCTTTAATGTTGTCAATAATCTATCTTCAGCGTATAAATTTACTGGGGATGGGTTTGACTCAGCTGATAATCCAACTCTCTATCTCCAAAGAGGACTGACCTATAAGTTTAACATTAATGCTGTATCTCACCCATTTGAGATTAGAGTTAGTGATGGCGGCTCAGCATATAGTACAGGTGTTACTAATAATGGTCAAAACAATGGAGAGTTAATCTTCAATGTTCCAATGAACGCCCCCGAAACACTTGTCTATCAGTGTACCGTTCATTCAGGAATGATTGGAAATATCGTACTATTAAGTGATACCTCGTTCCTTGATTCAAGTGAAATTATCTCGTTAATAGCAACTCAAGGATATTTAACGGATGCCTTAGACTCCAGTGAAGCAATTGCTCTAATAGCAACTCAAGGATACCTGACAGATGCCTTAGACTCCAGTGAAGCAATTGCTCTAATAGCAACTCAAGGATATTTAACGGATGCCTTAGACTCATCCGAAGTAATTGCCTTAATTGACTCTGACTATATCCAAGCAAGACAAGCATCCACAAGTGGAGGAATTACAGTACAAGATGAGGGTACTCCTCTTGCAACTGCTGCCTCAACCCTCAACTTTGTTGGAGCTGGTGTTTCTGCTACTGGGACTGGTGCTACAAAAACTATTACGATTAGTGGCGGGGGTGCTGGAGGTGGACTGGATTCGGCAGCTATTGTTGATATAATTGGTGCTCAAGAAGGATTGATTACTGTATTTGATTACACAGCAAGTGCTGGACAGACAGTGTTTTCTGGTGCTGATAATGGGGGTAATGCTTTAACGTATAATCCTGGAAACATTGCAGTTTATCTTAATGGTCTTTTCTTAGCTGATAGTGCTGACTATACAGCGACAACTGGTACTACTGTAGTACTTGGTGAATCAGCACAACTAAATGATATTCTTAGTATCATGTCTGTTAAAACAATTACTAATTTAGCAGCAACACCATCCTCGAATTTATTTACTTATACATATCTCGCTGATTCGGGTCAGCTGACCTTTAGTGGAGCTGATATAAATAGTCAGACACTGGAATATACTCAAGACAGATTACAGGTATTCAGAAATGGTGTTCTGTTAATCGATTCAGCTGACTACACAGCAACAAATGGATCATCTGTTACACTAGAAGACGCGTGTGTTTCAGATGATTATATCAGCATCACGGTTGCAACTGGTAGTACAGAAGCATTTATTACATATGCTGTTGATTCTATAGTAGCTAACCTTGTAGATTCAGCATATGTAGCAGCTCGAGCTCCACAAGGATTTACAAATACTGTCACTGCAGTAAATGTTTCGGGTGTGGTTGGAACTCGATATATGGTCAATACTGGGTCTGCTGTAACAGTTGTGTTACCTTCTACTCCAGGTGTTGGAGATAATATTGGGGTTGTAGATGCTACTGGTCAGGCTGCGACAAATAATATTACTATCTCCCGTAATGGTAACAATATTCTTGGCGATGCTAGTAATTTAATTATTGATATCAACCGAGCAGGGGTTGACCTTGCGTACTTTGATGACTCTCAGGGCTGGATTATAACTGGAACCGTTTAATGACAAACCTTACAACATTTCTGGGACTAATATCTACTCAGTCGACTATATTATCCGATAGTGTTGATGGTACCCCCATAGTTGTTTATGATAGCTTTGGAGTTTTACCATTAAGTGGAGTGACTCAGGGAACCACTGTTTTAATTGACAGTGATAACCAATATTTTATTTTTGATAGTGGGTGGTATTTAGTTACAACTGGAGATTCAGGATTGGATTATTCATGACAAACTATTCTGATTTTAAATCTGATGTTGTTAATACCGCCAAAAGAAATACAGGAATTAGTGCAGGTGTTGGTGGCAACACAATATATGTGCAAACAATCCATGATCTTCCTGTTCCAGCGTCTAACGGGGATAGGGCGTTTGTAGCATCTAATAATTACTATTATTTGTATTTCAATGGATGGAGATCTACTGGCGCTGCTGTAAATGAAAGTCCCACCTCAATCACAGGAAACAATGCTAATTATACAATTGATGTTAGCAACAATGAAGTGATTACGTTATCATCTACTGATCCGGAAGGATTTCCTTTAACCTGGTCATACTCTGTAACAACTGGCTCCATCAGTGGAGTTGCAAGTGTTTCTCAAAATGTTAATGTATTTACGGTCACTGGAATTGGTGGCGGCACCTTTACTTTAACATTTAGTGCCTCAGACGGTATTAACACAGCGACTACTACTAGTGATTTTACAATCGAGGCGGCCGGTCCGGAAACTTTTGTACTACCGCCTTTTGCAATAGGGGCTATGGCAAATTATACCTATACTATTAATATCAGTACGACTCAAGCTGATGTCTTGTTGGAATATGGAAAGAATACTAATTCAGTTGCCAATGTGACAGGTGCTAGTAGCATGGACTTGTATAATTTAAACGCTGGGGCAACCAACAATGGTTATACCCCCGTAGGAACTTATACAACTGCATCAGCCGCAGATAGTTATCGTACAGGAGACAACGCCTATTACTCAGCAGCAAGATCAACTACTAATTACACCGATGCCTTTTATCTTGCAAGAAACAGAGCAAGTGGAACTAATTATGCGGATTTTATGTTTTGGGTTAAATTGACAGCAGATCCAGCTAGCTATCCTGATGGGATTATTTTACATACAGAAAACGAACAGTTTTTATCGTATAGTTCTGATGGGTACTGGGTAATTGGATGGACAGGTGCTAATGGTGGGGGTTTAACTAATGGGGCTACGATAACGTGGAGAAAAACTAATATTACTTGTGTGGAAGATGAATGGAACTTCTTCACATTCAAAGATACTGCTCAAAGTTCTACATTTTATCATGGTAAACTAAGTAGTTCCAACCCTACCTCATATAGTATGACATCTGGAACTACATATACACACACCTATGGAACAACATTGAATACTGCAGATTTTGCGAACACATCTAACTCGTTTGTCGTCGGTGCTTATATAGGATCAGCTTTTCTATGACAAGATTATCCAGTTACAAAGGTACAATCTATAACACCGCGGATGTAACAATAAACACGGGTGCTACTGATACTGTACTTTATGATTCAGAAGGTGTCTTTCCAGGGTCCACTACTACAGGGGCCCATGGATTAAGTTTATCTACTGGACGTTTTTACGTATTTGACGGAGATAATTGGAAAAAAATAATTGAGCTTCCTGATAATCCAATACAGTTGGACGATGTTTTACTAAGCGGATTCGGACAAATTGACGGAAACTATTATTGGGATTCAGATGCTGGTACTGCTACTATTATAGTATCGGATCCCGATAGTTTAGGTCAGGGGGTCGCTACTAGTTATACATTTGTTACAGGTGGATCTTTTGACAGCTACGTCACTGTTTCTCAAGATTCCTCTATCTTTACCCTAACACTTGTAGACTCAAATGTTGCAGCTACAGGAACGATTATTTTCAAAGCTGAGGATGGACAAGATATAGTTAACTCCTCCACCTTTAGTTTTTTAATGACACAAGACCCCCCAATTGAAGCTGAGTTTTGGTCGGGGCCTTATCGAGGACCTGATTTACCAAGTGGTGAAACCGTGAGTGTTTACGGCGGATTTTTAAGTAATGATCAAAATAATTATTATATGAATGGATGGCTGAGCCCGGCTGGGACGTGCATACACAATTATAATGTTTCCGATATTACCAACATACAATTAGTACAAACTCTAAGTGTTAGCGGGACAGCTGGTAAGTTCGAGGCTCAGCGATTGGAAGTACCATCTAATCAATTAGCTATTATAGCTGGAAATCTAGATCATGTACTAATAAAACTCAATGATAGTAACATAGCATCCCAAGAATTCCACTTTACTGCCTCTGAAAGGGCCGCCGAACGCGGCCTGGATTTGATTCCTAGAATGATAGGAGGAGTAGCTTCATATGATTCGGGTTACTATGCTGGAGCTGGTGCCACTGGAATAGGTGTGTTCAAGGTCACAGACAGTGGTTCCGGTTTCTATATTTCTGAAATAGACATGATTACTAATGCTGAAAATAACTCTGCTACCGGTCGTACTATCAACACACAAAGGTGTTGTGGTGTTGACCGTCAGGGGAGATTTTTGTTTTCAGTTGGGGCAGAGGCTACAGCAGGCTCATATAATAGTAGTGCTCAGCTGTCAAGGCTGCAAGTGTGGAATATTAATTCTGATGCAACATTGACATTTAATAACGACACTCTTGAGATTCCTGCACCTACTGTCTCCGCGGGGGATGGAACCTTACAGGTTAGTAGAAGAGGGAATTATTTGACCTATCATTGGGACGGTGCTGGGGACGATTCACTTGAAGGGTTTTGGATTATAGATTATACTTCCAATGGTGTAACGAGTATAAGAAATCAATATAATGATAGTGATTTTAATAGATCCTGGAAAAGTAGTATATTTAATATTAAGGATAAGGAATATCTTGCTATTGGCAGTATTGCTCGAGCTCTTAAAATCTTTAATATTACTGATCCAGATAATGTAACAGAAACACTAATAGATAGTAGTGACCTACTTTATCTTAATATATCATACGAGTATACCAGATCTTTAGCTGTATCAGAATATGGAAACACTACACCCAATAAAATTATTTGGACAAGTTATGGTGGTGAAAGTACTGGTCAAGCTATAATAAACGCGTTCGGTCTTTTGAGTGAATAATGAGTAGAGCAAGAAACATAGCAAAATTTGCGGGAAACCTAGTCGATAGTACCGGATCCTTTTTAGAGTCTGGCATCAATACTATTATTGACCAGGATTATGTTACTGACAGGGGAGCTACTGGTGGAATCACTATTTCTGTTTATTCGTCTTTAGACTCTCTGCCAAGGACTGGTAATTCTGCTGGAGATCTTGCTTTCATTGATTCTGGAAATAGGCATTATGTGTTTTCTGGTGAAGGATGGTATAATGTTAACTTTCCACCAAACTTTGCACCAACATTTACCGGACTACAGGATAGTTATTCGTTTAGTTTTGCTGATAGTGATTTTACTATTACACTGATTGGTTCTGACTCAAATGCACTGGACGGATTATCATTTTCATTTTCTGGAGATGATCGTTTTGATTCAGTGGCGTCTATATCCCAGGGAGCTACTGGAGTATTCACAGTGACCCCGGATGCAGATTCTGGTGGATTGTCAGTTGAAAGTACTGTAACATTTTCTGTGACAGATGGACGATCGATTACGTCATCTTCAACTTTGTTTTCCGCGGTATCAAGTATTGTTGGTCCTTCTTTATCGGCCGAATTGACCCAACTTCAATCTCTTACAAGTAATTCTGTATACTATCATTTAGATGCTGCAGATTACACTGGAGATTCAACATGGACAGGCACAAGATTCCATACAAGCACTGGCCAAGAAGAATTTGATACGGGATGGTATTTTGCCACAAGACCATCAGGAAATTCAAGTGTTGGTAGCCCAGCTACTGGATGGTACGAAGTTGAAATGCAAAATGGTGAGGCTGCTACATCACTAACAATGGATGCAGATTGGGCGTCTGTTGTTAATGGTGGATTTACAATATTATTTGTAAGAAGAAACACTATCTCAGGGTCTAATGTTAGCTTTATGCCAACAACTAGAAACAATACTAATTATCTTCTTGCAACCAACGGTAGCGTTCCTTATAACCAAGGTGGGTTGGCTCCAGATTTTACACCTCAATGGTGGTATGAGTATCCAAATAATACATTTACTTCACAGATGATGTCAGGCTCAGTAGCAGGAGATGTTTTTTACGAACTTATGCGAACCGAAGCAAGTACGGATTTTCAAATAATATTTGCTGAAGGTCTACAGTTTGATGGATCTGTATCTGGTAATACACTTCAGTTACCAGGATCTTATAGTGGTTCTTATGACTGGCCTGGGGCTTACCATAGCATTACAGTATTCAATACACAGCTTTCGGATGCAGTGAAACAAAGCATTATTAATTATTATGGGGTAACATCACCAATTGCAGCGTTAGTGAGGTTTTAATTATGACTAGAAGAAATGTTTCACTCGCCAAATTTTTAAACACAGGGATCACAAACACTTCCCTGTCTGAAAACACTGTGACAGAGGTTGTTGATTCTGATTATATTGTTAATTTAACAGGTGGTGGTGTTACTCAGTATGATTCTATAGGGGTGGTACCAAGTGTCGGAACAGTTGGTACTTATGCGTATATTAATAATACAGATACTTTAATAGTTGGCACCGGTGAAGGTTGGCTTGAAACAATTTCAACAAACGTCAATCCAACAATATTTACAAGCCTAGACGCGTCTTATGACATGTTATATCAAGATTCTCTAAACTTTTCAATATCTGCGATTGATTCAGATGGAATACCTCTTACATATTCCTATTCACTTGATCCTCTGGTTGATTCTAGTGTACTCTATGTAACACAAGATTCATCTCAGTTTACAGTAATCTCAGGTGACTCAGACGGATCAACGGACATTACATTTACGGCTTCGGATGGCGTTAATACAGCAAGTGTGAGTACTACACTGAATGTATCGGCCTCATCAATTAGTGCTACAGGCAGCTATACAGAGACTACTGTTGGGTCAGATACTGTATACAAATTCACAGGGAATGGGACACTCACCCTTGGATCAAGTACTAGTGCCTGGGTATTGGTTGTTGGCGGCGGCGGTGGCGGCGGTGGTAGTTACTACTCCGGCGGCGGAGGTGCTGGCGCCTATAACGAAATTACTAACACTACATTACCAGCTGCTACTCTTAACATTACAGTAGGAACTGGCCAACAGGGTGGCGTGTTAGGTGATGTCGCGGGGTCCGGTAGAGGAGGAACATCGTCGATAGTCGGTGGCGGTTATACACTATACGCGGCCGGTGGTGCCCGCGCCGGTGGTTGGACTGGAGCTGGAGAAGACGGAGCGCTTGGTTCTGGCAGTGATAATGCTTCTGGTTCCTCAGGTGGTGGCGGTGGTGGTGCCAATGCTGCTGGTGGTAGTGGTGCCGGTGACGGTAATAATGGTGGAACTGGTACAAGTCCAAATGGTGGTGGTGGCGGTGGTGCCGGCGGCGCTGGTACTACTCCTACTAGTTCAAATTATACTGCTAATACATCAAACGGTGGTGTTGGCCAATCATCTACAATTACTGGTTCATCCCAATTTTATGCTGCAGGTGGTGGTGGTTTCTACTTTAGTGGCCAATCATATTATGGTACAAGAGCAAGTGGTATTGGTGGTAAATCAAGTGGTGGATATAACTCTTTAACCGTTGACCTTACAGAGCTAAGTGGAGTAGCTAACACGGGATCTGGGGGCGGTGGTGCTGATCGTAGACAGCCAGGCTATTCAAGAGCAGGTGATGGTGGATCAGGTGTTATTATTATAAGGATATTGGGGTAGATATGTCTAAGATAAGAAACGTATCGACATTTTTTTCTCAGAATATAACTGCAACAGGATCATTAAAGGATTCTGCATTTATCGGTATTGTTGATGGGGATTATATTGGAAGTATATCTGGTGGTAGTGTTACTATTTATGATTCAATTACCCAGTTGCCTCTAAATGGAGTAGCTGAGGCCTCTCTTGCTTATATTGATGCTACTAATAAATATTATGTCAATAACGGATCCGGATGGTATACCATTTCCACTGCTAACAACTCTCCTCAAATTGTTGGACCAACTATTTTTGGTGGATTAGATTCGGGTGAAATCACAGACTCAGATACTATCTTTAACTTCACAGCTGTGGATTCTGATGGTCCATATATTTCGTGGAACTATGTTTTAGATAGTAATGCTAATGATATTTTGAGTGGAGTCGTTAATGATTCTAATGGCACATTTACTTTGACATATGATTCAGCTTCTACCCAAGAGAGTGGAATATTTACTGCGACTGCAAGCGATACTGTAAACCTGGCAACTAAAAATATTTCGATCATCGTTCCTGGAGGTTCTGTAGTTGTAAACTATGCTCAATTAGTTGCTGCGGGAGTTACTTCAACATCCGGTAGTTATACATTATTTAAATTTACTAATGGTGCGTATACATTCCAAACCTCTGGTATTAGTGGAATCACAGGCTACATGGCAGTAATTGGTGGTGGTGGCGCCGGAGCAACTTTCTATTATGGTGGCGGTGCAGGTGGTGGTGCTGTGATCTATAATCCAAGTGGTGTACTAACAATACCAGATGATACATGGTCATTTAATATCGGAGCTGGAGGAATTGGTGTTAAGACACTCGGTACTCCTGCTCAGGCTCAGAGTGGTGGCGGAACAGGGATGACTGGGGTGAGCACCGGAGTATGGGCTGATGCAGAGGGTGGCCAAGGTGGTATTCAAGGGTGGACTGGGGGCCAGACATATACTGGAGGTAATTATAGCGGCGGATCTGGATCTGGAGGTGGTGAACAGATAAATAACACTGCTCCTTCATTAGCTACATATGCTGGAACGGTTCCAAGTGGATTTACCTTATATAGAAACAAAGGTGGGGATGGTACTGGTTCTGGTGTTGGCGGTGGTGGCGGTGGTGCCGGCAGCGCTGGTGCTGCTGGAGGTACCAGTGGTACGGGTAATGGTGGTAATGGATTAATAATGTCAGTTTTCAGCTCCCTTGAAGCCTCTTCTGGTGCATCAGATGGCGGTTATTTTGCCGCCGGTGGTGCTGGCGTAAACTATAACACTTTACCAGGGACCGAAGGATTAGGTGGTGCGGGTCAATCGCAGGGCAATGGTCAAGCAGTTAGATCAGCTACAAACTATGGCTCAGCAGGAGGATCATTAATGCATACCAGCGGTACAGGAGGAACAGCCAATGATGCTGGCGATGGATTCCAGGGTGCGGTGTTTTTTGCAATCCCAACATCTTTCCTTAGTTAAATTGTTATAAATAGTCCTAAGAAAAGAAACTCTTGGGACTATTGGTATGGCAAATCCAGCTTCACGTCAACAATTAATCGACTACTGTCTTCGTCAACTTGGTGATCCTGTCATCGAGATTAATGTTGATGAGGATCAACTCGAGGATCGTGTTGACGAGGCTCTTCAATATTATCAAGAGTTCCACTCTGATGCAACTCTTCGCACATATCTGAAACATAAGATCACTGCAGATGATGTATCTAATCAGTACATTACATTAAACAGTAATATCACATACGTCTCAAAAATGTTTCCGTTACAATCAACATTTAACAACAGTAGAAACTTTTTTGATATCAAGTATCAAATGATGTTGAATGACATGGCATCGTTAATTCACTTTGCTGGGGATCTTGCATACTACGAGCAGATGCAGCAATATCTGTCATTGCTGGACATAAAGCTTAATGGTCAGCCACAGGTTCAGTTTTCACGAAAGCAAAATAGATTGTATATTTTTGGTGATTTTGACGATGACGATATCAATGTAGATGACTATATCATTGCTGAAATCTATCAGATTATCAATCCTGACGATCACACATCAATCTATAATGATATGTGGTTGAAGGAGTATACAACATCCTTGATTAAAAGACAATGGGGTCAGAACTTAATTAAATTTGAAGGAATGCAACTCCCTGGTGGTGTTACTTTAAATGGCCGCCAGATTTATGATGACGCTGTTCAAGAGATCGACAGACTCAGAGAAAGTATTCGACTCGAACATGAGATGCCAGCTGACTTCTTTGTAGGTTAAACATATGGGTATGAATCCTTACTTCAGACAAGATGTTCGCTCAGAACAGAACTTGTATGAAGACATCACGATTGAAGCATTAGAGATATACGGACAAATTGTCTATTATCTTCCTCGTACCATTGTCGCTGAAGATAGAATCTTTGGTGATGATATTCCATCTCGTTTTAGTTCAGCATATAAGGTAACAATGTACATTGAAAACACTGAAGGGTTCGAAGGAGAGGGAGATCTCTTTACTCGGTTTGGTGTTGAGATACGAGATGAAGCAACATTTGTTGTAGCGAGAAGAAAGTGGACAAAGTTAATTGGCCGGTATGATAATGATGTTACTGTTGAAAGACCTAAAGAAGGAGACCTAATCTATCTTCCTTTATCCAAGTCGTTGTTTGAAATCATGCATGTTGAGCACGAGCAACCATTCTATCAGTTGAGTAATCTTCCTACGTATAAGATGCGTTGTCAATTGTTCGAATATAGTGACGAAGATTTTGACACAGATGTTACAGATATTGATGCTATTGAACAGGATTATGCATACACTTATACACTGTATATTAATAGTTCACCAACAGCTGGAATTGCAATTGGGGATACGATAACCCAAACATTGGATTCAGATCTTGGATTAACAATTTCTGGAGAAGTGACTAAGTGGTCCGATTCTGATCATGTTCTTCATGTTATCCATGTTGGAGCAAGTGATGGGGACTATCATGAGTTTATTATTGGTGATGTTACAATTGGGGATTCCGATTTTGCAATTATTAATGTATTAGCAGAAGACAATAAGATATCACAGAACGAACAGAATGATGACTTCAGCTCACTTTCAGATGGTTTCATGGACTTTAGTGAGAATAACCCATTTGGTGATCCGGAGAATAGTTAATGTTTGGTACATATTTTTACCACGAAAAAATAAGAAAATGTGTTGCAATCTTCGGTAGAATGTTTAACGACATTTATATCATTCGCA
>Ga0222718_10000399_pt1 | contig 45937 bp, 48 predicted proteins | sample C33_27DmetaG_FD_165045 | JGI IMG/M metagenome (GOLD analysis project Ga0222718, IMG submission 165045) | Estuarine water microbial communities from San Francisco Bay, California, United States - C33_27D | ecosystem: Environmental > Aquatic > Marine > Unclassified | place: USA: California...
TGCGATGAAGGACGTGTTTGCGATCCTGTCGTCTGATGCGATCAGTCAGCTTGAGTACACGCCCGATCCTATTGAGGTTGAGGGCGGTTCGGTTGAAATCAAGGCGGGTTCATCTCGCAAGGCTTGGGATCATGAGCGGCTCGCTTCGGTAGTTGCTAAGCGCATCCACGACTCTTCAGTTGATCTCACTACAGGTGAGGTTCTTATGACTACGGAGCAGATGATCCAGGAGATCCTCAAGTATGCAGCCGTCTCGTATTGGCGTGTCGGTGCTCTCAAGGATCTTGATCTTACGGCTGACAACTACTGTGAAGTCAGTGAACCAAAGACTAATCTCGTTATCAAAAGGAAGTGAACATGACTACTCAACAAGAAAAGCTTAACATCGAGTTTCCCGCAGAGGTTTGCCAGGAGTTGCCAAAAGCAGGCCGTCGGCTTACCTATGTTCCTGTGGCCGAGGTTATCACTCGGCTCAACGACGTTCTTGGTACTGCCGGTTGGTCGTACACCGTGGAAGCGCGCTGGACTGACACGCACGAGTCGAAGTACGGCACCGAGGTTTGGGCCATGACTCACGTTCGCCTCGTCGCCACGATTGACGGCCAGCAGTGTGCCCGTGATGGCATTGGCGGGTACAATACTTCTAAGCCGGGAATGGATTACGCTGACGGCTGGAAGTCCGCCACGTCCGAGGCTCTCAAGAAGGCTGCTCAGGCGCTTGGTGTTGGCCTGCACCTTAGCCGCAGCGAGGAAGCTATCGCTATGGCTGCTGACCTTACTGTCGAGCGTGCGGATGCTGCTGAGCTTCAGGCATTTATTGCTGCGATGAAGGAAGCTAACTCGGTTATTGCGGGTGCTGTGAAGCAGCGCGCTCAAGAATTGGGTGCTAGCTGGAACGACATGCGCGCAGAGCACCTTACTGAGCTTAAGGCTATGGCTCAGGAGTACGCCGACAATGGTGTCGGTTCTACTGCGGAGCTACAAGCCTGATGTACGACGTACCCGCTTACTTTTCGCCGTCGAGCCTATCGACATTCATTCAGTGTCCGCAACGTTTCAAGTTTGAGAAGATTGACAAGATCCGTTCGGCAGACACTGAGGCGACTGTGCGCGGGTCTTTTGTCCATGAGATTTTGGAAGAGCTGCTGAAGCTTGAGCCAGAACATCGAACTATCGAAGTAGCTAAAAACCTTTCTCGTGAACTGTGGAACCAGCGTTGGGCTGAGAAGGCTCAGCCTGTTTCTGGTGGCGATATGTCTAAGTTCATGTGGTCTTCTTGGTGGTGCGTGGAAAACTACTTCCAAATGGAGGACCCAAAGCAGATTGAGCCGATGGGTCTTGAAGTAGAAGTTCAGGGCCTGATCGAAGGTGTTCCGTTGTATGGCATCGTTGACCGTTGGATCATGGAAGACGGTAAGATCATTGTGCAGGACTACAAGTCGGGTAAGGTACCCAAGCCGCAGTACAGCCGTGACAAGAAGCTTCAGATTATGATTTACGCCGACCTGCTGGAGAAGCAGACCGGGCTTGAAGCCGGTCGCATGGATCTTCTTTATGTGAAGGAAGGCAAGGTCGTCTCTTACGAACCAACGTCGGAACTTCGACAGTCTGTCGCTAATGATGTGGCTAACGCTTGGGACGAGATGGTTGCTAGCTGTTCGGATGAAGATTTCGAGACGCGCACCGGGCCGTTGTGTAACTGGTGCGATCATAAGCCGTACTGTCCGGCCTTCGGAGGTTCGTGATGCGTGACCTTGTGATCGGTGATGTTGAAGCCCGGTCCAAGGCTGCTATTGACCCTACAGCAGCTTATGGAGGACACACGCCTCCGCCTGCGTTGGTTGCTTCACCAGACCGTTGGCTTAGTGAGCTTGACGTGCGGATTATGGAGTTGCAGCGCAAAGAAGAGAAGCTTGCAGAGGCCGTCAGTTTTTGGACAGAGAAAGGTATCGACCCCGATGAGGATTGGTCGGTCTATCAAAACCTGACGAAGGTACGCCACGAAATTACTTGGACTGCTCTTCGCAAGTCTGAGGTTCAGCGTCGTGTCGGCATTGACAACAGTGATCACCATTATGTAAAATTTCTAAAGGCAGCGATTGCAGAACATCGTAGCCAAAAAGTCGATCCTGATAATGTTGACAAGGCGTTGTGGGCTGCTATCGACGGCGAGTTTAATTTCTAGGAGAATCATGAAGATAGGATTTGCGACAGTAGACTGGTCAAAGAACGTCCGAGATGAACAGCTTGACATGCCTGCCATGGGCGGTTCGAACTGGATTCGTTTCGGTCAATACTTGCCGTACATGCAGCAGATCACTCCTGTGCATGGCTCTCCCGTCTGGAACTCTAAGAAGCAGATCTTCGGTGTTGACACCGAGTGCGGTTGGGACATCGGCTCTTACGATGACAGCGATGAGCGCTACGACTTCGACATCCCCGTGATCTTCATTCAGCGCATCATGGACCGTGGTATCGGTGAGCAGATCGCTATCGCACGCTCCAACGGTCAGATCATCATTCAGGACATTGACGATGACTTCTGGGCGATCCCAAAGTGGAATAGTGCGTACTGGCACACTCACCCATCGAAGAACCCGGAGTCCAACATCAACTTCTACGCTGAGGCACTTGCCAACAGTAACCTGATCGTTACCTCCACGCCTCACCTCACTGAGAAGATGGGGCAGATCAACGACTTCGTTGTGCAGATCGAAAACCATGTTGATGTTGACCGTTTTGCTCAGGCCCGCAAGGACATGGAAGAGTGGGACGGTGTACGTATTGGATGGACCGGATCTGTTGGTATGAAGACAGTTGACCTTGATTGCGTCAAGTCGTGGGCCGGTATGTTCAACTGGCACCACATCGGCCACGTGGATATTGTTCCGTTGACCGGTGTAATTGGCGAGCATGTTAACGTAAGCACTTCCCCACTTTGCGCTTCAAGCGAATACGCCAAGAACTTCTTGTTTGATGTTGGCGTTGTGCCTCTGAAGCACGACGCCGAGTTCAACGCCGCCAAGTCCTTTATCAAGGGACTTGAGTACAGTGCCGCTGGTCTACCGTTCGTTGCAGCTCCGGCACCCGAGTACATCCGTTTCAACGAAGAGCAGGGCGTCGGCTTTATCGCTTATGACAACAAGGCAAAGCACTGGATTAAGCACCTCAAGGCTCTCGTCAACGATGCAGATTATCGTGAGTTCCACGGAGTCGCCGCTCAGGAAAAGGTCCGTCATACTTACGACGTCCGCATTGGTGCCGCTAAGCTGGAGGGCCTGGCTCTTCAGGCTCTGCAACACTCGGACTTCTGATGGAGCGCCGTAAGCCCTTACGCGCTAAGAAAGGGTTGCAAGCAAAGAAAAGTTTGCAGGCCAAAAAGGGATTGAGCGGCAGGAAAGGTTTGTCGCAGAATAAGCCATTGAAGGCTAACAAAGGTCTGGAAGCTCGTACGCAGCTTAAAACGTCTAAAGGCGTTAATGCTCGGTCGAAAAAGACTACTGATAAGTATGTTGAGCGGCGAAAGCTGGTAGCTGACCTTCTGAAAAGGCGCCCACATTGCGAAGCTTGCGACCTATACAACATGTTTAATTTCGCAAATCTGGGACAAGTGAACGATTCCAGTGAGGTCCACGAGATTGTTCTTCGTAGTCAAGGCGGCGATATTCTTGATGAGTCGATTTGTCTGGCTGTTTGCAGGCGCTGTCATGCGCGTGTTGATGAAGATCGAGACGTTGCAAAGCTGCTTGGGCTGTATGTGCCTGGCTTTGCTTACACTGACGAAGTTATTAAAGAGGCACGGTATCTACGCATGGCGATCCTTGCGGGTGCTCCCTTCATTCCAAGCTACGTTAGGTGATAATCGCATAGTCTAGTAGCATGGCTGCTAACTATGGTAAGGCCGCAAAGGCCAAAGCAACAAAACTTCATTCTCTTCTTGTTCGTACCAGAGACGGGTTTCGATGCCGTTGGTGCGGTGTTCATCGTGACGACGGCAAGCAGATCCAGTGCGCGCACATCATTTCCCGTTCAGTTTCTGCCACGAGAACAGACGAGCGCAACGCCGTGGCTTTGTGCGCTAGCTGCCACTGGAAGCAGTCTAAGAACCCGCTGGTGTGGGCACGGTGGATTGAGGAAGAGCTTGGTAAAGACCATTTGGATGACTTGTTGGAACGTGGGGTTCCCGGAGTGAAGGTTGACTGGGAAGAAGAGGCCGTTCGACTAAAAGCAGCTCTTGACAGTTTGCCAGATTTTGAATAGGATACCCGTATGAATACTAGTTGGGATAAGTGGAATAATCAGCAGTCTCAGGGCCGCAACGCTCCGATCAGCCAGGTTGAGGTTGAGGAGCGTATTGTCGCGCTTACGTCCAGCTTGGAGAACGAAACCGAGGCTTTCGAAGCGTTGTCGATTGATCATGCTAAGAAGGAAGCCGAGTATAAGCGTGCGTGGCACAGCGAGTATCTTCGTGCGGAAGGGCCGGTGAAGGAGCGTGAAGCTCACGCCGGTTATCGTACTGCTGAGCAGCACATGGAGTCGCAAGTTGCTGAAGCCGTTATGAAGGCTAAGCGTGAGAAGCTGCATACTATCCGCACTGCACTCGACTCACTACGAACTCTAGCAGCTAACGTTAGGGCACAGTCGTGATTCATAACGTGCCGGACGAGCTTACGAATTTGTTGGTTGACATTACCACGCTAGAGCATTTGCCTGGCAACCCTCGTAAGTCTGATGTTGAAGCTATTGCTAAGTCGTATCGAGAGTTCGGTCAGCTTAGCCCGATCGTTGCTACCCGTGGCGATGGCGGGGAGATTGTGGTGCTGGCTGGTAACCATCAGCTTCGTGCTGCCCGTGACGTTCTTGGATGGACCCATATCGCTGCGGCTGTCCACGAAAACCTTTCTGAAGAGCAGGCACTTGCATTCGCCGCCCTTGACAACCATTGGCATACCGTTGGTGGTATTGACGATGAGCTTCAGTACGAGCTTATCAAGGCGGCAGACGGTGCCGCTGCTGATGTTATGGACGCTGTTGGCTGGGACGACTTTGCTATGGCCGCTATGGAAGACGTTATCGAAGCTACCACGATGGCTGCGGTCACTACAGACAACGGAGTTGGTTGGGAGGCGCCGACGATTATTGCCCCTGACACTACTCCTACTCCAGCTAATCCTATGGACGCTTCTGGTGGTGAAGCTTCGGCTGAGCCGTCTCCCGAGCCAGTAAAGGTTCAAAGCGATCTATCGGATGATGAGATCCTTACGCAGGGTTCTACGGCTGTTGTCGAACCAACCCGTAATGTTAAGATCCAGTACACTATCGTGTTTGATACTGCCGAGCAGCAAAGTCAGTGGTATCGTTTCCTTCGCTTCCTCAAGGAGTCGTCTGTTTACGAAGGCGACACTTCTGCTGAGATGATTAGCGAGTTCATTGCTGCACACTCGGAGGCCTGATCGTGCCTAGGCGCCGCATGTTCCTAGAAACAAACGTTGTAGATGCTGCACGTGCGCGTCTTCGCCACGTTTACGATATTGGTGATACCGTTTGTATCCAATATTCGGGCGGTAAGGATAGCACCGCTGTTCTGCACCTGGCCCGTGAGATTCATGAAGAGCGAAACCTTGGCCCGGTCAAGGTAATCTTTCGTGATGAAGAGTTTCTGTCGCCGTCGATTGAGAAGCACATCAACACAGTTGCAAGCTATGACTGGGTTGACATGGAGTGGTACTGTCTGCCGCAGGCGCAGGAAGTTTGGACCTTGGGCCTGCGTGAGCCTGTCCTGCTTTGGGACAAGGCCCGTGAAGAAGAGGGCCGCCTCTTCCGCCCTGTCCCTGAAGGCGCTATCACTGCTGAGTCGTTCGGTCTCGACCCTTACAAGGGCATCGAGAAGCCGATCGACCACTATACAATGCAGGGCAAGAAGGGAATGACATATTTCGTTACTGGCGTGCGCGCTCAGGAGTCGATGATCCGCTATCGTTCTGTCGTCCAGAAGCTCAACGAAAACTACATCAATCGACCCTACAAGCTTAGCAAGGCCATCCCGATGCGCTTCGCTAAGGTCATCTACGACTGGGGCGTCAACGACGTTTTCAAGTACATCCACGACATTGGTGCCGACTACTGTGACTTTTATGATTATGCTGCCCTGTCTGGAGCTAATCAGCGAGTCGGCATTCCGCTTCACTCGGTTGCCGCCCGCCGCCTGGAAGACGTGGTTTGGACTGAGCCTGAGTTCTACGACCAGCTTCTTCATTGTTTCCCGTGGGTTGATGCTCAGCGCCGTCTTTGGAAAGACTTCGACACTGAGAAGTTCCTTGCCCGCTACGTTGCCCGTGGATGGGACGGCATCCGTGACATGATCGACTACTGTATGTTGACTGACGAGTTCAAGAAGGAAGCAATGACTTTTGCTCACAAGTGGAAGCAGAAGCACGCTATTGACCCCCACTCGTACCCTCTTGATGCTTTGGCCAGAACCTTGTTCTTGAACGAGTTCCGGCATACAGCACCAAACCCTGTAGGCCCTAAGACGCGTGCCCATGCAATCCGTATGGCTGCCCTTGAGTCAGAGCATCAGATGGACATGGATGCTGACTCTCTTGACATGCAAGACGACAACAGGTAGGTTATGAGTATGGATATTCAAAACATTGCTATTGCAGACCTCAAGCCTTATCAGTTCAGTACAACGTACCTTGTTCGTTCAGACTTCCGCAGTTTGACAGACTCGATCCGCCGTTTTGGATTGCTGAACCCTCTGATTGTTCGCAAGGACACGATGGAGGTTATTGACGGTAAATACAGGTTGAGCGTTCTGCATACTGATGGTGTTGAAACTGCGCCGTGTGTGGTCCTGGATCTAGATGAAGCTGATGCTATGGTTCTCCATGTTCAGGTTAACCGATACCGTTCAGAAGTCATCACTAAAGACCTGTCAAGGCTAGTGAAGCGAATTATCCGTACCCGAAAGTACACTCAGGACGAGCTAATGGCGCTTTTCTCAACAACGGAAGACGAGTTTCAGGTTTTGCTTCAGGGCACTGTTATTCGTCAGCGTAACATTCCTGAGCACACATATAGCCATGCTTGGGTTCCTGTCGAGTCTGACTCTCCTGAAGATTTCAAGATTGAGCGACCGACCGGTAAGCCTGAACAGAAAAAGTAGACGTTTCCTCATCGGGGTGTTATAGTAAAAAAACTATGGTTAACGACCCTATGCAAGAATCGGTTTATGAAGCTGAACGTCAATTCTGGCGTGGCTCCATGTACAAGAACGATTTCCCGACAGCCGACAGCATCGCCCGAATGATGGCGTCTGTGCTGGAGTCTAAAGCGGTAAATGATGTGGCTCCTGTTGCAGTCAAACGCCTCAAGCCTATCGTGAGCGGAACTTTTGAAGAGACATCTCCGGGTCTTTTTGTTTCAGACGTTATGTGCGGGGATCGCAAGTTCTTCTTACAGCTACCCCACTATTCGCCCATGTCAGAATTCAAGTGTACCTCTAGCATGATTGGTATCAAGTTTCCTGAGCATGGAAGGAACGCCCCAGTCATTTCCCACGAACTGGCTCACCTGTTGAGATTCCTTGAGCTTGGCTTCAGTAAGTATCTTTTAGAGGAAGATCATGGTCAAGAGTTTCAAGAGACTTATGTGGCTGCGGTAAGCGGCTCGGATTTAACAGCTTCTACAAGGCTAAATTGCATGTTGAGGAACGCTGTTTAGTGCGATCAAGAGCGCTCTAGACCTGATAAAATAGTAATGTGTGGCCATTCAAAGGAGAGGTTAATGGACGCTAATCAAGCTGCCCGTCAGGCGGCGGCTATCGCCAGCAAAATTGATGATCTCGAAAAAGACATTGAAAAGCTAGAAGAAAAGCTTGAAACGATCTCTGTCAAAATGTACAAGCACTTTGCTGCAAGCCAGGTAGATTCGCTGAGACTTGCTCAACTAATTGAAGATGTTAACGCTCTTCAAAGCTCTATCCGTTATGCTTCGCGTACAGCAGCGGTTATTGTCGCTACAGCCCTCTTTGGTGCTTTCTTTATGATTATTTCATCCGGCGCTAACGTGATGTGAACCAGCTAGAGTATGATCTCTAGCTTTCTACGGAAGCCCCCATCGAGACCTGCCGTATAGTTGAACGCATGGACTGCGGAGTCTACCTGATCGTCATGAACCTGACCCTCGGGGAAAGCCGAATGCTCATCAATCCAATCGGTGTTCCATGGAGCCATCTTTAGACGGACATTGCCGTTTGCTGCGGCCGAAGACATTGGCTTAGCACGAACTTCCTTAGCACCCGTGGCGCGAACTCCGGTGAAGTCAAGACCTGGCAGGACGTAACGAGCGTATTGATCAAGAAGGTTCTTGCCAGCCGATCCAGGTTCCTGCTCCATACGGATCGGCACTTCAGGTCCGTCTTCCATAGCGGTCTGTCTGATGCGGCGCTCCACTTCATCGCCTTCTTCACGGAAGCGCACAACATCCATCACGTAGGCAATACCTTCGTGGAATGCCATTAGCGTGCCCACCGACCAGTCAGGGTCAGGGTTACTGTGAGAGGGCTTTGTCGCTGCTAGATCCCAGAAGCGCACCCAACGGGTGTCTTTGTTAAAGTCGGGCAACTCGTTGTCTTCAAGGATCGTGAAGTTTTCACGGGGGAACATCGAACCGAGGCTAGACGCCCACCAGTCACCGAACTCCAAACGCTTACGTTCCACAGGATCTAGTTCTTGCAGCGTCTCACGATATGATTCCACGTTGATGCCTGGGTTGTCTTCGAGAGACGAAGGGATAAACAATCGACCCTTTTCTTGTCCTTCAACGATGAATCGTTGTCGGACCCAGTTTGGTGCAGGGTTGGTCGTGGCGCGCATTCGCAACGGAATCTGGGACAAGGGGCCGGTTGCGGGCTGACGCAAACGGGAGAACAGGTATAGATAGTCGTCTTGCCGAATTTCGGTGACCTCATCGAAACCACAGAACTGAAATTCAGAGCCCTTGTAGCGAAGCTTGTCGTTGATGTTGTTGAGGTAACCGAATGTGACACGGGCGCCGGATGGGAACGTGGCGGTGTAGCTGTTGTTGTTCCATGTCACTTCGGGGTACTCAGACATCCAGTCTTTGAATCGGTCCATAAGGGCACCGGGGAGGGCAAGGTCGGAGTATGTTCTACGGAACATGATTGCCGAGTAGCCGGGCACATCGACGTATTGGAGCGCTGCCATGATAAGGGCGCTGGACTTACCACCACCGGCTGCGCCACCAAACAAAACTTCTCGTTGTTTTGTCATCAGGAACAGCTTTTGCTTAAGAGATGGGGTTTCTAGCCAGTAATCGCTTGGCCTTGGGGCCAAATGATCGTAGATTTTTTGCCAATCTGGGGGCTGTTGCATGATTTCCTCGGTTGTTGACGTTCGGCCGTTATATACCATACAATAGATGTATGATGATGAACTGGCTCGTCAGGGTAATGACTTCTGTGGCTGCACCGTTTATTTCGGTGTTCCTTGGTATTATCCTAGTTGGTGTGGGCCTTAGTTTGTGGGTTCATCCCGGTCTCGGGATGGCATCGGCTGGTATTTTGCTGGTCGTTCTTGGTAAGCTTCTTGGAGATGATTAATGGCTTGGAATAGCAAGGCATATAACTTGACAAATGTCCAGCCTCTTCAAGAGAAGAAGGTTCCTTTGGGCGCTCCCGCTGCTGTAGTGAATCGCACGGGATACGGTACTGTCGATCGTGGTTACAGGGATGGTTGGGACAGCGAGCGCGCTTACTCGGAGGCCATGTCTAAGGTTACGTGGGTTTATCGCGCGATTGATGCTATTGCTTCGAATCAAGCTAAGCTTCCGATGATTCTTCGCTCCGATAACCGTCGTGACGGCGCTATCGTCACTGAGCACCCTCTACTCAGCCTGTTGAACAACCAGTCGAATATGGGCGAGGACGCCTATAACTTCCGTTACCGACTTTCTACGCAGCTTGCTCTAAGCACCCGTGGCGTGTTTATCGAAGTTATCCGTGATGGGTCTGGCGCTCCTTTGGCGCTTCAGCTTTTGCCGCCGCAGAGCACTGCTCCGGTACCCGACCCCAAAAAGTTTGTTAAGTATTTCGAGGTTAAGCTGACCGATCACAAGACCGTTAAGCTTCCCAAAGAAGATGTGATCTGGATTCGTCGCGCTCACCCACTGGACCCGTACTTGTCTATGACTCCGTTGGAGCCTGCTGGCATCGCTATCGAGATTGAGATGCTTGCTAAGATGTATAACCGAAGCTTCCTTCAGAATGACGGCCGCCCTGGCGGTCTTTTGGTTGTTCGTTCGGAGATCAGCGACGAAGACAAGATGGAGCTGCAAAGTCGCTTCCGTGGCAATATTGCCCGTGCTGGCGCTGTCGGCGTTATCTCATCTGACGACGGCGCTGATTTCGTGGACACTGCCACTTCTCCTCGTGACGCCAACTACCAGGCAATGCGTGAGATCACTAAGGAAGAAATCCTTGCCGCATTCGGCGTGCCAGAGTCGATTATTGGTAACTCCTCCGGCCGTACGTTCGCTAACGCTGCTGAAGAGGGTAAGGTGTTCTGGCGTGAGACGATGCAGCCGCACATGGAGCTTATTGCCCGTCCACTGTCAATGCTCTCCCACGATCACGTGTTTGAGTTTGACACAAGCACGGTTCCTGTTTTGGTCTTGGCCAAGCAGGAGACGGCAATGTTCGCTATGCAAGAGTACCAGGCTGGCCTTATTAGCGTCAATGAGTATCGTGAGAATGTCGGCTTGAAGAAGGTCGAGTCTGATCTTGCCGATTCGTTGTTGTCTAACCCGAACCTTACCCCGTTGGCAAATACTGAAAAGCCGATGGATCAAGGCGGCGCCCCTGGTGCTCCCGGTGCTCCCGGCGCTCCCGGTGCCCCTGGCGCTGGACCGATCAATGATCAAAGCAGCATTCAGCAGCAAGTGACGGAATTTAATCCGGCAACTGGCCAGTTTGAGCCTTTGTCTCAAGGAACACAAAGCGTGGAGCTTGCTGCCGCCGCTGTTCCCGGTGAGGTTGACGAGTCTACTGAGCTGACCGGCGAGTCTGTTGTTCCAGGGTCCTAGTCATGGACTGGGATATCGAGACTAAGGACGGTTTCGTTCCCGACGCCGTTGAGTCGCGCATTGACCGGGTTTATAATGAGTTTCTGAATGAGCTTGAGAGTGATATGATTAAGGCTGTTGATGATTCTGCTCCCGCTCTTCTTCTTGGCGCTGGTACCGCCGGTCTGTTTTTGCCTTTGGCTGTGGCTAAGACGAACTTTCGTGCTGCTGTAATTCGTGGTGCTGAAGATGCCGCTATTGCAGGTGCCGAGTCTGAGGGCGCTGATGATTTTCCAATCTCTGAAGCCCGGATTGCCGCCGAGCAAGCTCTGACCCAATCAGAAGCGTCAGTCACCACGACTTACAGTTTGATTAATGCAGAGATTGAAAAGGCGGGTGACTTGTTGGGTGATGACGTTGATGTGGCTGCAAAGATCGTTGTGTTGAAGATGTTGATTCGTAAAGTGCTTGGCCGCCGCCGCCGCAACTCCATGTCTACGTCTACGTTTATTGCTACTGCATCGTTTAATGCTGGTGTTTTGGTGACAGGGGCGCTACTGGGTAAGACAAAGAAGACTTGGTATACGTCCAGGGACGAGCGAGTTCGCGGTACGCACGCCACATTACATGGACGGACGGTTGATTTGTTCGAGTCTTACGATACGCCTTCTGGGCCGTTGCGTTTTCCTGGCGATCCGTTGGCGCTGCCTAGCGAAACAATTAACTGCCGTTGCAGGTTGCGTCTGTCGTAGTTTATTGAAAAGGCCGCAAATAGTTTATTGAAACTACCGCTGTTGTGCTGAATTGCTTGGGATAGAATAACTGTAGTTAGTTCGCCGCTAGCCAAGCTAGCCATTCCAAAAGGACCTATTCTGATGGACATCAGTGAAGAGTTGAATCTGCGTACGGGCACCAAGGGCGCTCAGATCCTGAATGAAGCCGAAGGCATTGTTGAGGCTTTTGTTTCCGGTATTGGCAACAAGGATAGCGTGGGCGATATCGTTGAGCCTGGGGCTTTTCAGAAGTCTCTGGAACGTCGTCATCCTCGTGTGATCTGGTCGCATGACTGGAACCTGCCTGTCGGTAAGGTTCTGGAGATTTACGAGGTTAGTCCTGACGATCCGCGTCTCCCGGCCAAGATGAAGAAGGCCCGAATCGGCGGCCTCTACGCCAAGGTTCAATTCAATTTGCTTAGTGAGAAGGGCCGTGAGGCTTTCGCCTCTGTTGCTTTCTTCGGCAAGGATCAGGAATGGTCGATTGGTTACAAGACTCTTCGTTCTAAGTTTGACCCGATGGTAAAGGCTAATCGTCTTCAGGAAGTCGAGCTGTTTGAAGTTTCTCCTGTTCTCCACGGTGCGAATCAGCTCACGGGTACCGTTTCTGTTAAGACCGGCGAAGAGCTTGTTGATGAGAAGGGCGGCATGGGCGGTATGGCTCCTTCGGTTCTAGTTCCGGTCATGGACGAAGACGAAGAGAAGTATGGCGCTCCGGTTCCTGCTCCTGTTATGGACATGGATGAGGAAAAGCCTTACCATCATGGTGATGATGACGATGAGGAAAAGGGTCACATGTCTAGTATGATTCCCGCCATGCTTTCCCGCATGATGGGTAACGCTGAGATTACTGTTCTCATGAAGGACAGCGAGAAGCTCGTGTTCCGTGCTGGCGATAAGACTTACATGATTCAGCTTGCCAAGGTTAATGGGCGAATGATGTTCTCTCTTCCGCTGCCGGTTACGGTTAATGTGGAGCCGATGGTTATGACTCGCAAGGAAGAGGAAGAGTATGAGGAAGAGGAAGTGGAAGAGATGCCTCAGGCTGATTCCGCTGCCGCTCCCACACCCATGGGCAACCTTGTTGTCAAGGTGAATGACGACGTGGATCTCGCTGAGATTGACGCTCTCAAGGTTTTGAATGTCAAGGTCGACGGTAACGAGATTTACTTCTTGTCAACCGACGGCGAGGACGTTCTGAAGAAGATGGTCTCCGAGGCGTTGTTCTCGGCAGGCGTTAAGTCCGTCGAAGGCCGCAGGGTCTGAGGTTGACATCAAGTTAATGGTCCAATAGACTAGCTATAAAGTCTTTATTTAGGAGTGATTATGTCCGAATTGAACGAAAGCATTGAAGCCCTGGAGGCTTTCTCTGCACAGCTTATTGAGGCCGAGACCGATGTCAAGGCTGAAGATAGCGACGGTAAGTTGTCTTTTGAGTTTGACACTGCCAAGGAAGCTGAAATGATGGCTGAAAAGATCGGCTGCACTGGCTCCCACGAAGGTCGCGATGGTGTGTTTATCCCGTGCGCTACCGAAGAGCGGTTCCAGGCTATCCTTGACGCCGAAAAGAGTGTTGAGGATGACGAAGTTGAGGTCAAGGAAGTTGATCGTGACGACGCTGCTGGTACCCGTGAGATGATCGAGGGTATCATTGATCTTGCTAATTCTGATGATGAGCCTGCTAAGGCTGCTGCGGCTCAGATGGAGTTTGATTCGGAGTCTGAGGCTGTTCTTGCTGCTGAGGTTCTGAAGTGCTCTGGTGTTCATCCTGGTGAGGGCGGGAAGTTCATGCCTTGCGAGACACATGATGCTCTTGTTGAGGCTGTTGCTGGTTTCGAGGCTCCGGCTGAGCCTATGGACATGAACCCTGAGAAGTCTGAAGATGAGGATGATCTTGAGGTCAAGTCTGAAGATGTTGAGGCTGCTGAGGCTGCTGACGCTGAGACCGCCGAGTTTGTTGAGGCCGAGGAAGAGGTTGTCGAAGAGAAGACTGCTGACGATCTACTTGACATGATGGAAGTTGAAGAAGACGCTGAAGTTGAAGTTAAGTCCGAAGATCTCGCTGAGATGATGGACCCGTCCGATGAGGAAGAAATTTCCGAACTTGCTACTATTGAGGCTCTCGCTGTTAAGTCTGCTGGTGAAGGTGCTGAGGTTATCAACTCTGGTTTCTCACCTGCCGACAACACTTACGTCATCGACGTGAAGACTGGTGATGACACGATTCGTGAGTACTTCTACAGTGGCGACGGCGTCGAGAAGGGCTACCTTGTTGTTGAGGCTGCTGGCACTTCTGAAGACTTCATCTCCGAAGAGAAGGCGGCTGAGATCGCCGTTCAGTACAAGTCGGGCGAAGTTGTTTCGATCGAGCCGGGCCTGATTCTTGGCAACGACGCTTTCGTTGTTGAAATTGACGAAGTCGAGGGCAAGTCCTACGATGTGTTCGTTTCTCTGAAGGGCGAGATTCTTGGCCATGACGAGTACGAGATGTCGGTCATCCACGACGAGGAAGAGCTTGCTGAGATTAAGGCGCTTGAGGCTGAGCTTGAGATTAAGCGAATGTATGGCCGTCAGAAGCGTGAAGAGATGGCTGAGTCTGGTGAAGCTATGCAGGACGGTTCGTTCCCGATTGCGGACGAGGCTGATCTTAAGAACGCTATTCAGGCGCACGGCCGTGCCAAGGACATTGACGCTGCCAAGAAGCACATTGTGAAGCGTGCTAAGGCTCTTGGTCTTGAGGCTTTGATTCCTGCCGAGTGGGGCATGTCTCCCAAGGAAGATGATGAAGAAGAGAAGGGTCTTGAGTCGGCCGAGGAGATTGACGAGAAGATCGCAGTCGCTGAGGTTGAAGGTGTTGTAGACACTGCCCTTGCAGATGCTGAGGTCGAGGTGGTTCCTACTGCGACTGAGGCCACTGAAGAAGAGGCCGAGGCTATTGAGGCTCTTGAGTCTGACGATGACCTGCTGGCTGAGTTCGCTGACTTGATGCGCGACATCTGATTCGGGGAGACGCTGACATGATGCGTCCTTCCGATGCAGAGTCGAGAATCAGACTTGCATCCGAGCTGTCCGGTTACCTTAATTCTAAGGTAGACGGCAGCTCCACTCCTGCTGCTACCCCGGAAACCGGACTCGCTGGAAACAGCGACCCGGACCGGGGTAGTGGTCTTGAGGCAATGGTGGCTGTTTCAGCTAATCATTTGCGTGCTGGGTTTGATCCCACGCCTTCCATTAATCGTTATGAGCCTGTTACTGATTCAAAGATTGAAGAGTATGGTATGGCTTTGCTTGATGGTGCTCCGATTGGGCAGGTGCCTGACAGTCATTTGATGGGCGCTTTGGAGTTTGCTTCTGAGCGGTTCGATAAGCAGGTGCTGGTTTCAAAGGGTGGCCGAGAGTTGACAGTCCGTTACATTGACCGCCGTGATGACGATAAGGCTTACTTTGTGTCTCACTCTCCTGCTGAGTGGGGCAGCCCGGATCAAGACTATCATTGTTTGATTGCTAACGAGGTCGCTTTCTTGCTTGGTCTTCCGGCTGCTTATATGCGTCCGGCTAACGCAGGTACTGATAGCGACACGCTTTTTGTTTTGACGCAATCTATTCAAGATGCTGTCGTGGGTGATATGCGTGAGCTGGAGGCTGACGTTCAAGACGGTACTTATGATCCGGTCGCTACTTTTGAAGCGGATGATTCGTCGGGTGTTCCTGAGCATCTTCTTAGTAATGTTGCCACGATGGCTGTGTTCGATTGGGTGACTGGTATTAACCGTATCACTACTAACATGTTGGTTATTCAGGACCGCAGCGGTAAGGCGCATTTGGTTCCGATCGACAACCGTCGAGCAATGTCAGATGTTGCTTCGGCCGAGGAGGGTTTTGGTAACGAGTTCATTAAGAAGTTGAAGTCTAGCGGTTATTTGGCTTTGATGGCTAACGAGGTTCAGGCACAGCGCGCGTCGGTTGACGGCGCTGTCGATGCGGTAATGGATGCTATTCGACGTGTTAACGATATGGATTTTGATATGCTGGAACGTCGTTTTGATGAAAACATTATGAAGCTGTATGTGCCCAGCCCGGACAGTGCCGCTTATGTTATTTACGGCGGATTCATTCCTGCTATTCAAGACAGGGCAGAGTCTCTTTCGAGGTTCCAGCCAATGAGGGATAGGTTGACGTCTGCGATTCGGGAGATGGTGCTGTGAAGTACGCAAAGTTTGAAGGACCAATGTTTCAAGGCGTTGTGCCGTCGCCTTTCGTTATTGTGTTCAAGAAAGGTGAGCTGCACGGTCACTATTTGGGCAAGCGCAAGCTACCTGTCTTGGGATACATGAAAGCTGAGCTTGCTAAAGATCCAGAAGGGTTTGATTTCGAAAAAGCTGCTCACCGTGTTGGTGGGGTTTACTACAGAATCGGCGTGTACGACTTGACCCCCCAGGTTGAGGAGGCTCTTCATCGCATGTATCCCATCAAAGATGCTCCTGAGAAGATGATTTCTTCTTCCCTAGAAGCCGCTGCTAAATGGGCACGTGGTGCCCGGAAGATGGGGTAAACTATGGGTATGGACCAGTTCGCAAACGACGACGATTTTAATCTCAAAGAAGAGGTCGCTGCCCTTTTTGAGTTGTGGGACGATCCAGATTTCGCCGTCAAGGTGGGTCCTGAGATTGGTCCTAATGCTGACGCGCTCACGAGCCTGACTCGTGGTCGTGGCCCTCGTCGTGGTAACCTTGAAGATCTGTTGAAGTACTGGCGTCCTATTATGAAGAAGCCTGGCGGCTTCCGCCGTTGTGTTGTTATTCTTATGGATAAGCCGCAGTTTGGGGGTCGCCCTCAGCGTATCTGTGCGTGGCTTCACCACGAGATTACTGGCAAGTGGCCAAATGAGGGGAACCATCATGGCCGAGGCAAGGGAAAGGGTAAGCGCAAGCGCCGTGGGTCTCGCACTCGCAGTGTTCGTCGTGCTGGCCGCCGTTTGAAGACTGTTGACATTCTCCAAAGTGAGATTATGTTCATGCCTCTAGATGGTTCACAAGAGATGGTTGATTTTAAGGTTAAGCGCGGTTCGCTTATCCCTAATGCCATTACTACTCCTCGCTCGCTGGGTCCGGTGGGTACGGCTGCGACCGGCGCTTTTTCGTTTGCTCTGCCTGGCGACTTGAGCGATATTCGCAGCCCAGTTCGTTCCGCTATTTTCGAAGCTTTGACTCCGGGCCTTCCCTCAGTTGGTGGCCGTCGTGGTATTGGCCGTCGTGGTGGTGGCGCTCGTAACAAGTTCCGTTGCCCTCCAGGTTTCCAGGCTGGCGGTACGTTCACGAACTCTAACTTCTCCACGTGTGGTCTGCGCGTATTGGGCATTCCTATGTCTGGTCCAGGTTCGTTTAAGGATTTCGAAATTATTCGTTCGTTGGCTGATGATGCAGATCTACGTCGTTCGATTGGCGATCTTCGCACGAACCGCAATTCTCGCGCGATTATCGAAAACTCTCAAATCCCTGCCGCCCCGAAAGAAGTCTCCATCGGTAAGCGTCAGTCGTCTATTGATTTGGTCGTGTCTTTGATTGATGCCGAACCGAACCTTGACCTAGGTCGTCGTTTCGTTCGTCGTGACGGCGTAATTCTCGACATTGTTCTACCAAACAATACTATTGCGGGTCTTGGTGAGTTTGACGACATGAATGACGGTGTTATTGTGTTGAACGAGAACCTTCGCAAGGAAGGTCAGATTGGTCAGGATCTTGTCCCTGTCATGGTGACCGGTCTTCGAGCTATCGTTTTCCATGTCCCAGGTCAAGGCACCATGTCGCTTCGTCGTGTCGGCGGCGACATGACCGATGACGAGCGCAACGGTTTGGCCGCTGCTTGGGCTGCTGCTTTGACTTCTAGTCAGCGTCGGCCTGATGACCCGACTGCTGCGCTTCGCAACTTTGTTGAGAACAGCGACGGCCGGTATGTTCTGGACGAGAATATTTCGTCTGGTGGTGCGGGTGAAGACGCTGAGACGGAGTTTAACCGTGAGCTGATCGTGGTTGAGAGTAGCGCTGGCGCTAAGATCACTGTTCCACGTTGGGTGTATGAGTTGTATCTGAGTCGTGAAGCTCCTCGCCGTGAGGAAGAAGACACGATTTATTCTCTTGTTGAAGATGCCACGAAGATGGATGAGCTTTCTCGTTTTTCTGTCGTGAAGCATGACGTGGTGCCGGACGCTACGTTTGATTGTCACGGCTGGTCTGATGCTGCTGAACGTGTTGCCTGGTTTAATCAGGTGAAGGGTCTTGGGGGAAAAGCGGGTCGTGCGATCCCTGATCCTTCGGGAAAATTTAGGTGCCCCCTCGGTACTGGCGGGGGCGGTCAGTTCACCGATTCGAATGGGACGACGTGTGGTGCTCGCCTTGCTGCTAGCTTGATTGACAGTTTGTATACTGTTGGTCGTTCTTTGCGTGTGGCTGATCATGATATTGGTCGTGGGTCTAAGCGTCAGAAGCCTGTTAGGACACCGGAGGACGGTCAGGTTGTTGATCGTTTGCGGGCTGCTGGTCACGATATTGATGGTGTCGCTGAGATGACTGCTATGACTGTTGAGCAGATGCGTGAGTCTGTGAATGTTGCCCGTAACGCTGGTTTGGAAAATGAAACAGGTTTGGGTGCTACTATCGGTCAGGGCGTTCCTGACCGTTCGGTGCTTTCGCCTGAAGATGCTTTCATGTTGCAGGGCGACGCTTTGATTGACGCTCTGGCTGACGTGCAGGACATGGTCAGCAATCCTGCGTTTGCAGATGCGGATCAGCCGTTGCGTTTGGAAGTGTTTGGCCAGCTTGAGGACTTGGCTAACATTGAGGCTGCTCGTCGTGGGGTGGCGGAGTCCAATGATCGCGAGATCGGTCATCAACGACTGTTTGATACTATGCTGGGAGAGACGCTGGTTACGGTTGCTCCAGGTTCTGACACTGGCGATTCTCGCACTGTTGGAACGGCTCAAAGCGCTCGTGAGTTTTCGGGATCTGAAATGCTTGCGGCTATGCCTGAGCGTATTGTTATTACGCCTGAAGAGTCTGAGCGGGCCAGGCGAGACGCCGAGAATCAGCGTCGTTTCGAAGAGGAAGAAGCTCAACGTCAGCGAGACATGCGCGGTGGGAATATCCCACTGCCAGATACGTTTGAGCCGTCGTCCGATTTTCAACCGCTTCGTATGGGCACTGGGTCGGATGACACATCCGCTGCGCCTCCGGTTCGTGAGTTCACCGCCGAAGAGCTTAACCTGCCAGAGGGTGTCGCTGCTCCTCCTCCACGTCAGTTGACTCCTGAGCAGTCAGCTCAGCGAGAGACCGATTGGGCAGAGACGCTTAGTGCCCTTGGCATTGCCGAAGTTGACGGCGTTGACATCGACAAGGTTGCTCAGAGCGCTGAAGAGTGGAATGCGTTTAACCGGTCGCAGGAAGATAGCGCCGCCCGCCTAGCTAAGGTGTCAGAGTTCCTGCAAGAGCGTTACCCTGATAAGCCTTGGGAACAGTGGACCGACAAGGGTCTTGATCTGGGCCGTCTTTCGCCAGAAGAAATGACCGATTTGGCAGCTAAGATGTGGTCTATGGATGTAGAGTTCGAAGGCGGAATCCAAAAGGTACGGCTTGCAGATGGCACTGAGCGCGATGTCCGCATGACTGTTACTCCACGGGCTGGAGGGTCTAGTTCTTTCATGACTGATAGTTTTGACGAGACCAAGCCTTTTGAAGTTGATGTTGATTATGATGCTGACGGTACCGTAAATATTAGCAGCCTCGGACATTTCGAACGCCGCTATTACGATGTAGAGACTGGCGAGTTGCTGGGAACTCAACACACTGGCGCATACGACCGATCTCTCAGTGTAAACGCAGAGACTGGCAAGTTCGTGGTTTACCATGAGTACATGCGTAACGATGCCGAGATTCAGTTCGGGGAGTTCGAAGGCTCGTCTCCTATTGGCGGAGGCTTGGCAAAAGAACTGAATTACCCGGCGTATGCTTACTACGAAGCCTTGACCGGTGATGCTCTCGTGGAGATTGGTGCTGCATATTCGGGACGATGGATCTGGCCCCGACAAGGCGCCGTTTCTCCTATTGACGACAGCCCTTCCAAAGAGGCGGCTTTCGGGCGCTTGACTGGCATTGCTAGCAACCCAATCTTCTCAGGAGGTAGGGCTGGTCCTGATGGCCGCAGTCAGAAACCTTCGGAACGACTTGCAGCCGCCCTGATTGCTCCCACGCCAGAGCACCGATCCCGTTACGAAGCTCTAGGGGATCTGCGTGAGCGTGGCGCAGTTATTGACACTCGTGACGTTCAGCTTGCTATTGAAGCTCCTGTCGACGGTTTTGACGTGGATTCTGGGGCTATGATTGATGTGTCTCGCAACTCTATGATTGACCAGTCAAGTTTCTTGGAGATGAGTGACGGAATGATCGACGTTCTTAGAAAGAGCGACGCTAACATCAATGGTCAGAGCTTCAGCGAATATTGGGACAGTATGTCGCCCGAAAATCAGGCACAGTTGGCTGCGGATATTGTGAAAGACCTAAACAAGATGTTCAAGGATCTGGGCATGGGCACTTCTCAGACCCCGATCACTCGTCTAGTTGACACGGGTGTCCGTTAAGGTTAGGATAAAAGGTATGGATGAAAAGATTGAATATATCAGGACATTCGAGCACAGCCAGGTCGATCGCGCCGAATTGAAGCAGATGTTTGACTCTGTCGCCATTTTCGTGGCGATGGAACAGGGCGCTACCCCGGAGCAGGTCGCTTCGCAAGAATTCGCGTCTGCCGACCCTGAGGCTTACGAGAAGCGGTACATTGAAGTGATGTACAATAGTCTTAGGAAGGTTGAAGAAACCGGAAACTCCGCTATTGTTTCCGGCTGGGTTCAAGCTTTCCCTCCGCTTAAGCAGCCCGCAGACTGAGGATTTCTCATGGCCGATCCGATTGATGACCAGACAGTTCCCACGGAAGAGATGGCTAAAGAGCTGTCGAAGATTCTAGGCTGTACTGGCGCGCACAAGATCGAAGACGGTAAGTGGGGTCCGTGTCCTTCACGAAAGCATCTTGATTATCTGATCAAGAACGGATCTCCTGCTTATCGTGAGTGGGTGGCTGCCCGCCGTAAGGCCGGTAAGAAGATGTTCCTCGTGGTCGAGGGCGCTTCTGTCGAATACACTGCCGACGATCTTAAGGCTGGAGAGCGGAAGATGAAGCCGTTCAAGTCTCGTCAAGCTGCCGAAATGCGCGCTCAAGAGATCGGGTGCTCCGGCGCTCACCAAAACGGACAGGGTCGCTGGTTACCGTGTCAGTCCTCTGAGGAGCTGAACGCACACCGAGCGAACCCTTCCCGTGTGGCTCGTCTTGCTGAGGCTCGTCGCCGTCAGGAAGGCGAGTCGTACGACTATGCAGGCGTGGGTATCGAAACCTTGCCTGGCGGCGGTCTTGTCTCTGCTAAGATTGGCCGTTCAGATTCTTTTAAACCGACCGCAGGTATGGTTACCGAGGCCGAGCGTGGCTTGGAATGGCGTCGGGAGTTTGGCCGTGGTGGCACGAGCGTCGGCATTTCTCGTGCCCGTGACATCAAGAACGGTAGAAACCTTCCGTTTGCCACGGTAAAGCGTGTTAAGGCGTTCTTCGACCGCCACCAGTCGGACAAGGAAGCGGAAGGCTGGCGGCCCGGCGAGAAGGGTTACCCTTCGAACGGTCGTATCGCTCACGCCCTTTGGGGCGGCGACGCCGGTTACACCTGGGCAAAGGACATTGTTGAACGCGTTGAGAAGGCGGAGATGAAGGAAAAGGCTGCCCGGGGCGGCGACCCGAAGACCCCAGCTAAGCCGTCTGAGCGCATCTCTGGTTCGAGCCGTAACAAGCCCGGCTCTGCTTCTGGCACGCGTGGCGGTATCGAGCTTAGTGCTTCGGTCATCAAGTCTCTTGAGAACAAGGTCAAGGACCACAACGAAAAGATGAAGGAGCAGGACAAGGGCAAGGGCTCTCGTGCTACTCTTGGCGCTTTGAAGGCTGTGTGGCGTCGTGGCGCTGGTGCTTTCTCTAGCACGCATCGCCCTGGCATGGGACGTCAGCAGTGGGCTATGGGCCGTGTCAACGCATATCTGCATCTGCTTTCCACGGGTAAGCCGAAGAACGCGAAGTACACGACTGATAACGATCTGCTTCCTAAGGAGCATAAGCGTTCCACGAAGAAGAAGTGAGCCGGTTATGGCTGCTTTGAACTTTCCCGCTAGCCCTAGCGTAGATGATACGTATAGTTTTGGCGACCGTACTTGGCGTTGGGACGGTACTGTTTGGGTCACTGTTAACGGTTCTAATTTGTTTCATGACGCTGGCGCGCCGTCGGACTCTGTTGGCCGTGAGGGTGATTTTTATCTTGACACGTCGGCTGGTAAGCTGTATGGGCCGAAGGGTGCTTCGTCTTGGGCGGTTGATGAGTTGGCTTTGATCCCTAAGCGTTTCTCGTTTTCTCAACCTGTTGCTGCTGCCACATGGAACATTACGCATGATTTGGACGGGTTTCCGTCTGTGTCGGTCGTGGACAGTGCAGGATCAATCGTTGTGGGTGATGTAGAATATAATAGTACGAGCAGTATCACTGTTAGTTTCGAAAGTGCTTTCGCTGGAACTGCATACCTTACCTGATTTGATTTGGAGGAGCTGTGGCTCAGAAATTCCTGACTAATCTGGACCTCAACAAGAACGAGTTGCAGAACGCTAAGATTCAGAATCTTGGCACGGCTCCTTCTACTCCTGCTGATGGTCAGATTTATTTCGATACCAGCGATAATGCGCTGAAGATTTACGATGGCACTTCCTGGGTTAACCTTCAAGAGGGTGACATTTCTGGCGTTACGGCTGGCACTAACCTAAACGGTGGTGGCACTTCAGGCGCTGTTACCCTAAACCTGGACACTACGATTACGGGTCTAACGTCCGTGACGTCGACAGGCTTTACTGGTTCTCTTACGGGTAATGCCGACACAGCTACTGCTCTTGAAACTGCCCGCACCATTGGCGGTGTTTCGTTTGATGGTTCTGCGAACATTAATTTGCCGGGTGTTAACACCGCTGGCAATCAGGACACGAGCGGTAACGCTGCGACGGCCACGGCCCTGGAAACGGCTCGAACGATTGCTGGTACGTCCTTTGACGGCACAGCGAACATTAGCATCGACGCCAATAACCTTTCAGGTACTACTCTTAACTCTGGTGTGACAGGCTCGTCTCTTACGAGTGTTGGCACGCTTGGGAGTTTGACTGTTTCAGGTCTAATTACTGCTAACGGCGGTCTTACAATTCAGGCCACTGACACGTTTACGTTTGACAGTGTGGCGTTGACCACGGTCCAGACAAGCGCTGAGTCTTTTGCCGATAACGACACGTCGCTTATGACTTCAGCGGCGATTAACGACTTGGTTGGTTCTAGCGGTGTCACTAGCCTTACGGGTACCGCAGGCGAGGTTGAGGTAAGTGCGGGTACTGGCGATATTACGATTGGGCTGCCTGACAATGTTACGATCGCAGGTAACCTTACTGTAAACGGCGATACGACCACGGTAAACACAGCTACGCTTTCGGTTGAAGACCCGCTGATTGTTCTTGCTAACGGAAACGATGCTGCTGACTCGGTAGACATCGGTTTCTACGGCCTGTACGACACGTCTGGTTCTCAAGATCTTTACGCTGGTCTGTTCCGTGACGCTAACGACAGCGGCAAGTTCAAGCTGTTTGCTGATCTTCAGGCTGAGCCGACTACGACGGTTAACACAGGTGGAGCGGGTTACACGGCCGCTACGCTGGTCGTGGGTACCCTGGAAGGCGCTGTCACTGGTAATGTGACTGGTGATGTTACGGGTAACGCTGATACTGCTACGGCTCTTGAAACGGCTCGCACTATCGGTGGCGTCTCGTTCGATGGCACCGCAAACATCAACTTGCCGGGTGTTAACACCTCCGGTACGCAGGACACAAGCGGCAACGCTGCCACTGCTACCGCTTTGGAGACTGCCCGGACGATCAACGGTACTTCGTTCGACGGTACAGCTAACATTACTGTAACCGCTGCTGCTGGCACGCTGACCGGTACCGAACTTAACTCTTCGGTTGTCACCTCGTCTCTGACTGCTCTGGGCACAATCGCCACGGGCGTGTGGGCTGCGACTGACGTTGCTGTCGCCCACGGCGGTACTGGCGCTTCTGACGCAGCCACTGCCCGAGATAACTTGGGCGCTACGGCTTCTGGCCTGTCGGGTACTACGCTTGCCCGAATCGCTGCTGTTGACTGTGCCGCCGATACGGCTGGCACTAGCACCACGACGGTTACCCACAACTTCGGTACTGCTGATGTGATGGTTCAGGTTTACGATGTGGCTACTGGCGCTACTGTTGTTGGCGACACTGTTCGTACGTCTACTAACGTGGTGACTGTGACGCTGCTTGGTACGATCACTGCTGGCGATTACCGAATTGTGGTTACCGCTGCCTGATAGCGCAGTTTCAATTGATTCAAGTTAGGGAAGAGGGTCGGCTTACGCTGGCCCTCTTTCTTGTTGTAGAATAACAGTGTACGTTGCGTTTCGGCTTGAGGGCTGATTCTTACAGGAAGGGCGGTTGAGGCCGTGGCTCAGAGTTTTAAGACTGGTATTACTGTTGATGATGCGACTGCGGCTTCTTCGCAAGCGCTTGCTACTAACGTTAATGGTGATACGAATAACCGTTTGATTATTGATGCGGGTGGTAAGATCACCTGGGGTTCTGGTTCTGCTACTGGCGATACTACGTTGTATCGCGATAGTGCTGATACTTTGAAGACGGACGATGCGTTTACTGCTGCTTCTTTGGCTGTCACGGGTGCTTTTACGCTGCCGACTTCTGATGGTTCTTCAAGTCAGGTTTTGGTGACTGATGGTTTGGGTGCTGTGACGTGGCAGAATCAGGCTGGCGGTGGTGGTAGCCCTGGCGGTTCTGATGGTCAGGTGCAGTACAATAACGGTGGTGCGTTTGGCGGCGCTTCGTCGCTTTACTACGACGATGTGAATAATCGTGTAGGTATCGGCAACGCTGTTCCTTCGACGGTTTTGGATGTCACGGGTACTGTGACGGCTACTGCTTTCTCGGGTCCTTTGACGGGCGCTGTGACTGGTAATGCTTCCACGGCGACTGCTCTTCAAACTGCCAGGACGATTGGTGGCGTGTCGTTTGACGGCACTGCCAACATCAACTTGCCGGGTGTGAACACTGCGGGTAATCAGGACACGTCGGGTAACGCTGCTACGGCGACTGCGCTAGCTACGGCCCGCACGATTGATATTACGGGTGATATTACGGCTACTGCTGTGGCGTTTGATGGTACGGCGAACATTGCGATTTCGGCTGCGGTTAACAACGATTCCCACACGCACGACACTCGGTATTACACCGAGTCGGAGTCTGACGCTAAGTACCTGTTGAATACGACTGACTCGTTGAGCGGCGACTTGACGGTTACGGGCCGCACTATTGTCGGCAACGGCAGCGCAAGTGCCCCCAGTCTGTCATTCTCTGGAGACTCCAACACGGGTTTCTACATCACAGGCAACAACGGCGTTATCTGGTGGTCAGGCAACAACAACTCGGGCGGTTACTTGTGGAACGGCGGCATCCGCACCGATAACGGGACAACGGGCACGCCGTCGCACTCGTTTACTGGCGATGCTAACACGGGCATGTACCTTGTCAGCGCTGATCGCCTTGGTTTCACTACGGGCGGCGCAGCCCGCATGTACATCCAAAACAGTTCGACGGGTTTGAGCGGCAACGGCACCCGTGCGTTCTCGGTGAAGGCCAGCGGAGCGCACGAAATGTACCGCACCAACACCAGCGCTACAGCAGGCATTCTTGCGCTTTACTCTGACAACGGTTCAACTGCTGACCTTCAATGGCTCGTGTACGGCGACGGCGACACCGCCTCCGACACAGGCAGCTACGGCGGCATCTCCGACAACCGTCTCAAGACGAACATCGTTGCGTACAAAGACCCGACCGATGATCTTATGGCGATCAACGTTATTAAGTACGACTTGTCTAAGACTTCGACTGGCATTGACGACAACGGCGACCCGATCATCGTGGATCGAAACGAATCGAAGACGATGACGGGTTGGGATGCCCAGCAGGTCCAGAGCGTCAAGCCTGGGTTCGTGAAGCTGGATGCTGAGCGAGGCATTTTGTCGGTGAAGTCGTCGGTGTTTCTTCCGTTGCTGCACCGTGGTTTTCAAGTTCATGAGGACAAGATTGCGGCGCTTGAGGCTCGGATTGCTGAGCTAGAGGCCGGATGATCCACAACTTTCACTGACACATTTGTATATCATCGGATAGACTATAAGTGTCTACTTTGCCTAGAGTTTCACTAAAGTGCCTCAAGGCTTTGGTAGTATAATCATTGACAGTAACAGTCGTCGCTTTTTGCATTGACTGGGTCTGTCATCCGTATAAGTAACCCCTATTTCAGGAGATGAAAAGATGACTGATTCCAGTCGCATGAATGAGCTTAACGCCGCTCTCTCTGAGAAGGTTGCTCAGAACCAGGAAATCGCTGATGCGGTTGAGGTTGTCGATGGCACCATGCAGATCGACGCCGCGCACCGTGAGGTTTTCCAGGCCAACATGGCAGAGATCAAGCAGATCAAGGGTCTGCTTGACGACCTTGGCGTGATGAACGAGGCCACCGCTTCGTCCGTCGCTGCTGAGTTCGCTGCTAAGGGCGCTGGCGAGCCGGTTTCCGCTTCTGAGTATTCCTCCATCGGTGACGCGTTCGTTAACTCGCACGAGTTCAAGTCCCTCGATGCCGGTACCAATGGTCTCACCATGCCGACCGCTTTCGAGGTTAAGGATGTCTACTCTGGCCTTCCGACCGGCACCCCTGCCTCGTTCGGTACCATCCAGCGTGAAGACATTGTCGGTCAGGCCAAGCGCACCACTCGTGTGCGTGACCTGTTCCCGGTCCGCCGCACCAACGCTGCTGTGATCGAGTACTTCCGTCAGACCGGCTTCACCAACAACGCTTCGACCGTCCCGGAGTACGACTCCCCGGACTTCGGTCTTAAGCCTCAGTCCACCATGACCTTCGTTGGCGAGCAGGCTCCGGTCCGCACCATCGCCCACTGGGAAGCTGCACACCGCAACGTGCTTGCCGACGAGCCTCAGCTCCGTTCGATCATCGACAACGAGCTGCTCTACGGCCTGCGCCTTGAAGAGGACGATCAGATCCTCAACGGTTCCGGCTCCGGCGAGGACCTCACCGGTATTCTGAACGTGTCCGGCATCCAGACCTACTCCTGGTCGTCCGGTCCGTCTACCGCTCCGGTGGCTGACACCAAGGCTGACGCTATCCGTCGTGCCATGACCCTTGCTTTCCTTGCTTACTACGAGCCCACCGGCGTCGTGGTCCATCCCTCGGACTTCGAGGACATGGAGCTTACCAAGGACTCCAACGGTCAGTACCTCATGGCTGTCAACATCCAGCAGGGCGCTCAGGCCCGTGTCTGGAACGTTCCGGTCATTGACACCCCGGCTATCGCTGAGGGTACCGCTCTTGTTGGTGCGTTCGGCACCGGCGCCCAGCTTTACGATCGTGACGAGGCCTCCATCCGTGTGGCCGAGCAGCACAGCGACTTCTTCGTCCGCAACGCTGTCGTCATCCTCGCTGAGCAGCGTCTGGCTCTTGCTTGCAAGCGCCCGGAGAGCTTCGTCAAGGTCACCTTCGACGCCGCCCCGACCGTCGGCTAATCATAGCTGATAGTTAAGGTGCGTCGCTAGAACCTAGCGATAAACTTTGAGAGAGGCCCCCTCCTTCGGGAGGGGGCTTTTCCGTTTCCGGGTTGTTGACAGGCCTGGGCTTTATTGAGTAAGGTATAGGTTATGAGCGTATGCGAAGTTTGTGGATCAGCCTATAAAGAAGTGCATGAGCGGCAGAGGTTCTGTAGCCGTGAGTGCTACGCTGAGGGTGTTGTGATCCCCACGTTCGAACCCACAGGTAAAGATTTCCTGGACTGGGCAGAACAGAACCATCCTGAATGGGTTGCCGAATGGCGGAGCTTCATTGATGATTAAAGCCACAGTCCGATGGTTGCTGACTATGACTGTAGCGTTAAGCTCTGCTGTTGGCGTGCTTACCATGCTTGCATTGATCGCTTTCAAGTAAAATAAAAGTATGAAACAGACACGACCTAACTTTCATGGCGAAAGAGCTTGGGCGGTGCTGGTCGCTGGCGTCGCTGTTTATGATGCTTATGCTATTCTGCGCGAGAAGTCCACGATGAGCACTGCCTTTTATGAAGCCACTCGTGGGGTGCGTGGACGTTTGTTTTTGATTACTGTGTGGGGTGTGTTGACTGGACATTTGTTTCGGCTTATTCCGAAGCGTTTTGATCCTATGCGTTTGTGGTTTGAAGATTAAGTGACGAGTGCCACTGGAGTCTAAGTTACTGAGTGGTATATACTACAAGTGAGCTTGGGAAGCTGGCCCCCGCTGAGTTGTTTCGCTTGGCGGGGTTTCTACTGCCCAACATTTGTATAGTGAGTTTTGCAAGGAGCAAAAATAGAAATGAAGTATTATTGGGAAGACGCAGTTCGCAACTGGGGCAGTGGTGTCCGTCGCGAGTACTGGACCCGACAAGATCATGATCTGCATTGGCGTTTGCGTTCGGAGTTGTACGCTGCCTTGGCGAGGTATGTGTGATGGATAAGGTTATCGACTGGTTTGATTGTTTTCTGGATAAGCTGCCGCAGATTTGTAAGCAGCAGCAGATCTGGTGGTGACCTGCTTGCCATAAGGTGAGTGTCTTGGCTATCATATGAGTACAAGACATTCCTGGGTAGCACAATTGGCGGTGCGTTCGACTGTTAATCGAAGGGTTGTAGGTTCGAGTCCTACCCCAGGAGCCATGGACGAAGAGTTCGATACTATCATCCAAAAATCTTATGAAGAAGAAGGCACGTTGGATCGGAAACTTTCCGATGTGCTTTCAGTGACTCGTGTACCTGATGAGTCTAAGTTTGCGGTGATGTATTTGGCTGAGTTTGTTTCAAGTATGCCGGGTATGGAGATTTGGGGTTCTATGGAAGACCCGCTCAACCCAGAGCTGACTCAACTGTTCGAGCCGTTTGCTTTTCCTGAAGAGTCTTGGCGCGAAGCAGTGGCTGTCGGATCAGAGTTTGGTATTCTACGCGCCCGGATGTTTGGCAACGGCGAAATGCTAGCAGTTGAAGTCAGGCCTAACTACGTTCCGTTCTGTGTAGAAAATCAAGATTTCATTAATGCTATTCTGGCTGCGGTTTCTTTCAACAAGATTCGGGAGACGGTAGACGACCCCGAGTTGCACGCTTACGAAGATGATCACATTGCTGCGTTGGGCGTGTTTGGCGATTGGCGGAAGCTGGCGTTTGACTGCATCGAACAGTTTGCCAATTGGGGAGATGTTGCAGTCAACATGACTCCCATTATGTCGAAATGTTACACGAAGTACAATCTGGGTGATCTTAAAGAGCACCCGTGGTTGGTAAACGGCGATGCTATTTGGAGTATCCTAAAGGACGCCGGGCTGTTCTCCGGCAATGTCCAAGCCGCTAAGCTAAGTGTCAATAGTGCATTGAACTTGTGTCTTCTAGGCGGCAACTTTGTACTGGCCGAAAAGATTGCGAGTGTGTTTAATGACTGAATCTAGTTTTCGTTTGGTAGCTACCCCTGTTAGACTATCACCGCTTGCTGAACTAAAGATTGCTGCTGGTGAAGACTCGACCAACCTGACTTCTGCCGAGTGGGAAACGTGGGTACTAGAAAGCCCTGCCAAAGGCGTGTTCACCTGGGCCGGTACAGATTTTCACGTTGAGGTGCCTGAGGGGTTCTTGACTGACTTTGCGTCTATCCCGTTTTTTGCTCGCTGGTGGCAGCGTGGTGGTGTTGGGTCGCAGCGTATCGCAGCGTACTTCCACGACTACATGTATGCTGGCACTAATGCGTTTTCACGCCGTCAAGCCGATGCGGCGTTCTATCAGGTGATGAAGTCGGTGGATGGCCGTAAGGGCTGGTTTAAGCGTGGTGCGATGTGGGCTGCGCTTCGGATGGGCGGCTTCTTGCCGTACCGTTCGGGTCAGACTAATTATGACAAGAACCCGCTTCATAGGCACCTGTGGTAGAATATATTTAGTTAGTACAAGCTTCCTGAAAGGGATTTTTATGCGTATTGCAATTAAGGACCTCAAGGTCGGCTCCAAGTTCTCTATGAGCGAGGGCGGCGCGGTTCTTGAGGTGGTTGCTGCTGATGCCGAGATGATCGTTGCCAAGGGCGGCGAGGCTGGCCTGAAGCGTCTTCCTGCTCAGGATCGTGCTGTGTGGTTGACTGAAGCGCCTAAGGCTGCTCCGGCTCCGAAGCCCGAAAAGAAGGCTGACGAGGACTGGGCACCGAAGGTAAAGAAGGCTGCGAAGAAGAAGGCTGCTGCTGCTGAGGAAGCTGAGGCTTCTGAAGCTGAGTGATTCTCTTCAGCTAGTTCTGGTCAAGGCCCGTCCCTCCGGGGGCGGGCTTTTACTTTTCCACAGCATTGTGGATTCCTTTCAAGATACGCGCTTGCAGTTGGCATTCGTTCTTTGCTAAGATACACTTACCCCCTGAGATGAGTCGAGCCCCCTTGAGGAGGAGCGGCGGCTCATCTCTTTTCTATCTACAAAGACATTCACGAGAGGATATTTATTATGGAGTTCGCAATCTCTGACAACTTCGCAGAGGCTTACGCTGACAAGGACCCCGGTTGGGGTTTCAACGGTCTTGGTTACATCGTGTACAAGCGCACGTATGCGCGCCCGGTCGCTGAGGGTGAACGCACCGAGGAATGGCACGAGACGATTCAGCGTGTTGTCAACGGCGCTCAGGCTATCGGCGCTGGCCTCACCCAGGAAGAAGCAGAGGTTCTTTACGACAAGCTGTTCTATCTCAAGGGCAGTGTTGCTGGTCGTATGCTGTGGCAGCTTGGAACCGACAACAACACCCGCATCGGCGGCGACTCGCTGGTGAACTGCTGGTTCGTTGACGTCCAGTGCCCTGAAGATTTCTCGTGGGCAATCGACCGCCTTATGCTTGGCGGCGGCGTCGGCTTCTCTTGCAATCAGCCGGAGCGTCTCGGTATGGTCCGTAACGCCACGGTCATTCACTCCGACGTGAACGACGCTGATTTCATCGTGCCTGACACCCGTGAGGGATGGGCAGAGCTTATTGAGCGCGTCGTCGAGACCTTCGTTGGCGGCCCCGAGGTCAAGGACTCCCTGACTTTCGCCACGCACCTTGTCCGTCCGTACGGCGAGCCGATCCACGGCTTTGGCGGTACCGCTTCTGGCCCGGACATCCTGATCCAGGGCGCCCTTCAGATCGCTGACGTGATGTCTGGCGCTGCTGGCCGTCACCTCACTTCGGTCGAGGTTCTCGACATCCTTAACATCATCGGTTCGATCGTGGTGGCCGGTAACGTGCGTCGTTCGGCCGAGATCGCTCTGGGCGACGTTGAGGACGAGTCGTACATGATGGCCAAGCGTTGGGACCTTGGTAACGTGCCGAACTACCGTGCCATGTCCAACAACTCGGTGTTCGTGTCGAACGAGCAGATGGCGCGTCTTGCTCTTGACCCCGAGGCCAACATCTGGTCTGGCTACAAGGGCAACGGCGAACCTTACGGTTTCTTCAACCTTGAGAACTCTCGCGAGTTCGGACGCATGGGCGAGATCCGCCGTGACGATTCGGTCGTTGGCGTTAACCCCTGCGCTGAGATCCCGCTGGCTCACCGTGAGTCGTGCAACCTGTGCGAGATTTTCCTGCCTCGCATCGAGTCGGTCGATGAACTGATTGAGGTTTCGTCGCTGCTGTTCAAGGTGCAGAAGGCTATCGCCGCCATGCCGTACATTGACCACCAGTCGGATGTTATTACCAGTCAGAACATGCGTCTCGGTCTTGGCGTGACCGGCGTTGCTCAGGCTCTCGACAAGATCGACTGGCTGGACGAGGCTTACGTTTCGCTTCGCAAGATGGACGAAGAGTGGTCTGCTGAGCGTGGCTGGCCCGAGTCGGTCCGCCTGACCACTGTCAAGCCTTCCGGTACCCTTAGCCTGCTTCCTGGCGTCACTCCTGGCGTTCACCCGGGCTTCAGTTCTAAGTTCGTCAAGCGTATGCGTATCGCCGCTGACCACCCGCTGGTTCAGTTCTGCGCCGACCACGGTTACGACACCTACCCGGTGCTGAACTTTGATGGCACTGAGGACGCACGTACTTCGATCATCGACTTCCCGTGTGAGTTCCCTGAGGGTACTGTGTTGGCTGAAGACATGACCGCTATTGAGCAGATGGACCTTGTCCGCAAGCTTCAGCGTGTCTGGGCTGACAACGCTGTCTCGGTCACAGTGTACTATCGCATGGAAGAGCTTCCGGGCATCATGGAGTACCTGGGCAAGTACTGGAAGGAGATGAAGTCGGTTTCGTTCTTGCTTCACTCGGACCATGGTTTCGCTCAGGCTCCGCTTGGTGAGCTGACCGAGGAAGAGTACGCTGAGATGGTTGGCGCTCTGACTCCGTTCGGTACGGACCACGTCGAAGAGAACACCGCTATGGAGCTTGACGACGCTGATTGTGCCACGGGTGCTTGCCCTGTGAGGTAGCGGATAAAAGGACCGCATGGGTTAACAATTCCATATATCGTTAGCAGTAACCTTTGGTTATCGTGTATCCTATAGATACATACCGTTTGACTATGGAGGTTTACCCATGTGGTCCTTTGATGCTTCTACTGTTTCTTCGTCCGGCGTTTCTTCCGCCCGAGTACAGCGATCTGGTCAGACAGAGATTAATACCCTCTTCGGCTAATTATTAGGTTTTTACGGCCTAGTTTGTAGTCGAGGAGGTGATGAGCCGCTCTCCTGTAGCCCTTTGCAGAGGCCGGGGGGTGAGGAAGCGGGCTCTCACAAGCCACCGGTTTATGCCGGTGGCTTTGTGGGTTGTGGGCTAAAATAAGTGTATGTGTTTGCCGTTGACTGTTCGTCGTAGTGAGGCTGTTGCTTTGTTGGATCGCGCTGTGAGTCGTTGCGTTTCAGGTAGTGATGTTGTTTCAGGTCTTCAGCTTGCGGCGGGTATTGAAGCTTCGATGATTTCAGATGATTTTTACTCAGCGTTGTCGTTGTTGGACGGCGAAAAGCGTTTGGTTTTTGGCATTTGTTGGGATTATCTAGAGGCTATGGCTGGAGAAGATCTTGTAGATTTGGAGCTTGAAGATACGGCAGACTGGATGCGCCGCTGCGCCCGTCTAGCCGAATGGGCTTGACACTGCCAACAGGCCCGGCATAGAATATGAGTTATTAGTCGATTTTTCCTCAGGAGGATACTATGAACACTTTTGACCGTGAAGAGCGTATGCGCCGCCTTATGGGCGGCTTTAACCAAGAACCCGAACAGCCGAAGGCATCGGGTATCGCAGTTCTGCTCATGATTGTTCTTCGTCTGGCCCTGGCAACCGCTGCTGTGGCCCTAGTTGACGTCGGTTTGGACAACGAATACGACCTGTCGCTTTGGAATATGGTGCGTGTGGCGTTCGGTGGTTTGATTGCCACCGCCCTGTTTACCTCAGCGATGGCTGAAACTATTGCCCAGCGATTGAGTCAGTGATGCCTACCGTTATAGGTATTATGGGGCGCAAGCGCGCCGGTAAGAACGAGTTCGCTGAGGCCGTGGCTGGAGCTTCGGGTAGCGCTGATGACGTACATGTGTTCGCTTTTGCTGACGCTATCCGTGAAATTATGTATGCGGTAGACCCTATCATTGGCTACGAGGACGGCGAGTTTGTTCGTTACGCCACGGTTATTGATGAGCATGGTTATGAGACTGCTAAGGAGTACCCGGAGTTTCGTCAGTTTGCTCAGCGTTTGGGCACTGAGGGCGGGCGTATTGTGTTTGGTAATGATGTTTGGGTTGATCTAGTTATGGGTAGGGTTGTAGACCTTCCTGAGGATTCTTTGGTTTTGATCCCAGATGTGCGTTTTCCGAACGAGTATGACGCTATTAAGGATTCCGGTGGCTATGTGGTTCGTGTTGATCGGCCGTCGCTTGATGAAGATGAGCATGACGTTCATGCTTCTGAGACGGCCTGGTTAGGCCTGGAGCCTGATACTGTTGTCCGTAACGATGGCCCTTTGAGCGATTTGCGGTTGAAGGCGCATGTGTTGTTGGAGGCTGTAGGTTTTTTTGATTGAGTCTATGGTAGAATAGACTTGTAAGGTTTTTCTCTGTCCGAAAGGTTTTGATCATGGCTATCCCGTTGTGGCGCCAATACACTCGTTTGACGCCTGAGCAGCGCCGTGAGATTCTTGAGCGTCGTCGTCGTCGTTTGGACGAGGCTTCTACTCGCGAAGAAATTGAAGAAGCGTTTGAAGCGGATGCTCGTGATGTTCGTGAGAAGTACCGTGAGCGTAACAATGATGCGCCTGGTTCAGATGAGGCTGATGCTCCCGCTGACGCTGGAAGCGGATTCGTTTCTCCCGCTACGGCCGCCGCCGCAGAGCGTTTGGGTATCCGACCCGATCAGGTTGCTGACGCTCGTGACCGGATCGCCGGTGTTCTTGAGCAGGAATACAACCGACGTCAGCAGACAGTGCCTGCGTCGCAGCGGACGCCGTTCAAGCGTCCCAGTGACCAGGCTTTGGATGACGAGCTTGCCCGACGCTTTAACCGCTAATCATTAAAGAGGTAGTGACGTGGCTAACCTTGTTACGGTTGACGACATCCTAACCTACATGGATATCGACCTGTCGAATCGTCAAGAAGACGCAGCAGAGTTCATCCTAGACGGACTCGAAAGCGACCTTGAGCTGTACCTCGGCAGGCCCGTAACGAAGCGCGACTTCACTGAGCATCATGTCGTTCCGTCTACCCACGTTTCCGCCCCTTACGGCTCCTACCTTGGTAGCGCCCTAACTGGCAATCAGTACATTGATAACGCACCAGCTATGCGTAACCCGCACGTGGTGTACCTAAAGAATAGTCCAGTTCATTCTGTGGCTACGGTGACGTCTACGGCTGCTAACGTGGGCGCTACGGTTCGCACGTTGACTGAAAACAAGGATTATTTCGTCCACGATTACGGTATTGAGATTCCGTATGCGTATGCGCGTGAGAAGATCACTGTGACGTATAATGCTGGCTTGGACGGCGCTAACATCAAGGTGTTTAAGAGCATTATTTTGCGTGCTGCTTCTCGTGAGATGCAGAACATGCATGATGACGTGTTGGGTATTAAGGATCTTGAGACTCGTAATGTGGGTCCGCTTGACACGGGTTTTTCGGATACTGAGCTTCGTGCTGTGAAGCGTTATCGTCGTGTGAAGGTCGGCTTTGGATTGACGGGCTGATCATGGCGCGCCGCCGTACTCGTGTCAGGTCAGATGTTGACCTGCGTCCGTTTTATAGGTATATCCGTGGAGTTCGTCTCCGCAGCAGGAACTTCCGAGGCGTCTTTAAAGCCGCTATGAAAGATTTGGAAAAGGCTCACGCTCAGAACTTCGCCAGCCAGGGTGGTTTGGTTGGAGGTTGGAAGCCTGCGTATTCTGATTGGAAGCTTGAGGATTATGGTGCGGGCGGTACTTTGGTCCGCACAGGTGCTTTGAGGAATTCGTTGACAGTTTCAAATGCTCGTGGTGCTGTCCGTGATATTGGCCTCAAGCAGGCAGAGTTTGGCACTAGTCTTAATTATGCTCATTTCCATCAGACAGGTACTGAAGATATGGCTGCTCGTAAAATTGTGTTTGTTCCTCGCTCGTTCGCTGAGGGACTCGGCAGGGACGCTTTGGATCATGTCGCTTATGGAGAGAACCCGGTTGGGGCGTTTAGACGCGCACTTAACATGGTGCGTCGCTAATCGACTAACATAAGGGAAGAGGTGATTTATTATGATGCTTGGTGCAAGAAATGCGAGAATGGCTGTTTCACGGTTCTTGGCTGACGCTATGCCTCCGCGCATTGCCCAGTATCGAAATGAGTGGAACTACAGCTCCTCTGATCTTCCTGATCCCCGCCGTTATTACCCGTACGAGCCGACCGCTGTTGATAAATGGCCGTCGCTAATTACTGTCGTTATGGGAATGGGCGGCCTGGCGGTTGATGATTACGCTGAGCATGAACCTGAGTACGGTGTCATTTACCAGATGCGAACTTATGTTTGGGCGCGTGGCGAAGGCGCTGTCCGTGCGACTGATGTTCGTGATGACCTTACCACGGTTGTTCGTGACTTGTTGATTGATAACCCTCGGCTTCAGAACTCTAATCATGACAACGCATACGACTGCAATTATCGTGTTGACGACACTAGCCTTCGAGAAGAATATTCTGATTTGACCTTGTTGAAAGGTGATCGTGTGGCCTGTGCGTCGTTCATTGCTTATGATCTTCGCGCTCAAGAAACACCGACTCGTGCTTCTCTAGGTACTGTTCGTGCTTCTGGTGTCGAGTTGGAAGTTGAATTGATGGATTGGTTGCCGAACGCCCCCACTCTACTCACAGCTATCGCTACGGGCAGCTCTGTTGCTCTTGACTGGCATGCTCCCACCTGGCAGGGTGGTCGGTTGGGTGTGACAAGCTATTCGCTGCAACAGACTACTGACGGCGGCACCAACTGGTCCACGATTACAGGCCCTGAAGGTAATGTGACTGAGCATACGGTTACTGGTCTTACAAGCGGAACTACGTATCAGTGGCGTGTTGCTGGCGTGACTTCTGATGGTACAGGCGCCTATTCTGTGGCTTCTAACGCAGTTACCATTTCTTGAGCCGATAAATTGGTACAATATACAGTAGAGGCCGATGCCTCTGTCCTGTTTTATTTCCCTATATTGGAGGCATCATGCCCGGTGTTGTTGTTACCACCGCTGTCCGCTCCGGTCCTACCGGTGTGGGTGCTGTTGAATCTAGCCAGATGTTTATTGCTGGCGAGTTTCAGCGTGGCCCCACCGATGAGGCTAAGCTGGTCCGAAGCTTCAGCGAGTTCAAAACGTACTATGGAGAGTACACTACTTCCACTACTGCGTGGGTTCCAGTAAAGACTTTCTTCGAGAATGGCGGCTCTCGTGCTTATGTCGGCCGCGTTGTTAATGGCGGTGCTGTTGCTGAGGGCACGCTTAATGACGGTTCGCTAGATACGATCGACTTCGATGCCGCTGATGTCGGTACTTGGGGCAACGATCTAGTAATCGCTGTTATCGGTGCTAACTCGCTCGCTGGCGGTTTCCGCATTACGGTGACCCTGGACGGCGATCTTCTCCTGACCACCCCTGACCTTGCCGACGTTGCTGCTGCTGTCTCGTACATCAACACCTCTTCGGTTTCGCACCTCGTTGTTGCTGAGAACAACACTGATAGCACCAGCAATCCGGCTGAAGGTTCGGTTACGCTTTCTGGCGGCACTGACGGTTCGGCTACCACTGACACTGAATACAACACTGCTCTCGGCCTGTTCACTTACGACCTTGGTGCTGGCGTTGTGTGTATGCCAGGTCAGACCTCCACGACGGCTTACGCAAACCTTGAGAGCCACGCTACGGCTAACCACCGTATCGCTTTCTGCGCTTTGGCTGCTGGCACCGATGTGGACGTTGCTAAGACGAATGCTGCTGCTGCTGGAACGGCTGCTGGTGATGAGGCCCGTCGTATGGCTTTCTTCTATCCGCACATCAAGGTTGAGGACCCGGCTGATGCTGGTCTCACGGTGACGATCTCCCCGGAGACGTTCGCTGCTGCGGCCCGCTCAAAGGCGATTAACGAGGCTGGTTCTCCGCACCGTGCCGGTGCTGGCCTGATTTCTGCTGCTTCTTCCTATGTGAAGGGCATTGAGGACGGTTATGCGGTCGACAAGGCTGCTGGCGATCTACTTGACGAGGCCCGAGTCAACGCTATCCGCTCGATTGGCGGCTCGATTCGAGTTTACGGCGCTCGCTCGCTTTCGACTGACGAAGCCAACTGGCGTTTCATCACTTTCCAGGATATGGTTAACCATATTGCGGTTGAGGCTGAAGAGCGACTGGAAGACTTTGTCTTCTCTACGATTGATAGCCGCGGTGGTTTGTTTGGCCAGATTCGTGGTTCGATGATTGCCATGCTTGATCCTCACCGGATCTCGGGTGGCCTTTATGAAGCCTTCGATGCCGGTGGCGAGCGTGTTGACCCGGGTTACTCTGTCGTCGTGAACGACGATAACAACCCTGCTTCTCAGCTTGCTAACGGCCAGGTTAAGGTTGATGTTGGTATCCGCGTCTCTTCGGTTGGTGACAAGATTAATGTTACTATCACTAAGAGCAACCTTACGGCTTCGGTCGTCTGATCTAAGGAGGAAATACAATGGCTGGTAAGAAGGCTTCACAAAGGCAGATTGTTGCATCAATTCGTCGTGTCAATGAAGAGGGTCATCGTAAAGGCCCCATTGTTGATGGTAAGTTTGCTCAGGTTTCGGGTGGTGAAATTACTGCTAATGTCGAAAAGATTTACGATGGCGGTGCTTTGACCCCTGAGGTGCTGTGTGCCCCTGCCGAGATTGGCGATATTACTGTTACCCGTCATTTTGACGTGGATCGTGATGGCGGTCCTCTGCGCAAGCTTCGTCAAGTGGTGGGCCAGGTGTACTACGATGTTTCGATTTTCACTCTGGACTGTGATCTTGCGAACGACAAGGCGGACCGTATTTACCATCGGGCTCTGCTGGTCGGTATCTCTGAGCCCGACGGCGATTCGGCTTCCGGCGCTCCGGCTACTTTCTCGCTGACTTTCTCGGTTGGCGCTGTGGCTGCTGACACGCAGGACGACTAGTTCAACATAGGGTAAACAGGCGCTGAGAGGCCCGCTCCTGTAGGGGGGCGGGCTTTCTCGCGTTTATTGACATTTGTTTCTTTGATGCATTAGGATATGGGTATGAGTGATTTTCAAGAAACTTTCAGCTCTGAGTTGGGCGATGTCCCCTCGGAGGATAAAGACAGCAAAAACGTCCTTGCTCAGCTTCGAGCTATTGTTGCGGAAGAAGTCAATCTTCCCGACGTGGAGATTGAGGTTAAGCAGCGTACGGGCGTTTCGGTAGTTTATTCGCCTAATATTTCGAACGCTCAGCTTAAGTCTTGGCGGAAGAAGTCCAGCAACCGAAAGACTGGTGAGCTTGACAACATCAAGTTTGCGTGTCTCGTGGTTGGTGATACGGCTCAGGAAATTCATGTAAATGGTGAGCCTGCTCTCTGTGATAATGGCTCTCCTCTGGTCTTCAACTCGCAAGAGTTTGCCGACATGATGGATGTCGAGAAGTTTGAGATTGTTCCCCACGGTATTCGCGACTTCTTCGGTGTTGACGCCCATCTTGAGGCTACTGCTATGTTGATTCTCGATAACTCTGGCTACGGCGATGATGTTGAGGCTGAGGAGGACCCTACGAGCGGGTCCTAGACTTGCTGACCGATGATGCCCGGATTCAGACTGCGGCTAGATTCGGTGAGCTTTGGGGTACGGACCCTGTAGCAATTCTCGATTGCTCTGAAGAAGAGTGGATGATTCGTCTGGCTTGCGCTCAGATAATTATACGGGATCGAGAAGAAGAAAGGCGCAAGCGTGGTTAGTCTTAGTGCTTGATCCGGTCAAAGGCCGCCCTTCGGGGTGGCCTTTGTCATTCTACAGTAGTGCCTATGCGCTAAACTATAAATAGTAGTCTACTAAGGAAGTGTCGTGGCAGTTGTAGAGCGCGTTACGCTAAAACTTGATGTCGATACGAATACGTCGTCGCTGGCCAAAGCTACTGGCCAGTTGAAGGCGTTTGAACGCACTGCTAAGTCGAATGATCGTTCGATGAAGAACATGGGCCGCAGCATGAGCCGTGCTGATCGCCGTTTTGGTAAGCTGGGTAGGACTTTCCAACGTGTCGGTCAGATGGCTACGAAGTTCTTCGCTATCTTTACCAAGTTTTCGTTTATTGCGTATGCCGGTCAGGTGGCTGTTCTCACCACGGCTTTGTTGGGGGCTAAACTGGCGATGGCGACAGGTAGAGTAGCGGCGCAGGGTTACTCGATTGCTCTTAAGGGCGTTGCTGCTGCTGCTATTGCTGCGGCTACGGCTGTGTCTATTGCTGCGGCATCTATGAGGCAGTTCCAGGAAGCTCAGTTGTCTCCGTTTACTGGCGGTGTTGGGGGCGCAGCGGTGCGTAACCGCACTGTTAGCCCCATGCTTCGTGGTTTGATGGGCTCTGAGGTTACTCAGCAAGCTTTGCGTGGCCTTGCGAAGTCTGGTGTGGGTGTTAGCCAACAAAACGCTGTTTTGTCTGAGTTGTTTAACATTAGTGGCGGCGACAGTAAGCAGATGACGTCGTTGATTGGTGCGATTAGCGGCGATCCGGGCACGTTTAAGGAGGCTGTTGGTAAGTCTGCTGGTGGTGCTGCTGCGGCTGGGCGTGCTGGCGATTTGCAAGGGCAGCAGCTTATTCAGTTGCTTGCTAGTGGCGGCCTGACGTCAGGTACAGGTTTCTCTGGTTTGCAGAACGTTATGGGTGCTACTGTGATCGGCACGTTAAAGACTGAAATGCAGTCACTTCTTTCTGTTTTTGCTGATGTGGGCGAGGGTTTGTTGGGTCCGACTCGTGACACTATTCGTTTGATGAGTAGCACTTTGACAGTATTTTTCCAGCGCTCGATTCCACTGATTATGAAGTTTGGCGATATGGTTTTGGGTTCGAACGGTTTGGCTTCTGGTTTGCAGAAAATGTCGAACTCGTTGTTCCGTCTGATAGACAAGACGCTGCCTGGTTTGGAGGGTTTTGTTAGCCGCATGTCTGACATGGCATCCTCCACGAGGATGTTCTTCCGCAGCATGGGTAACGCTTTGCGTCCGTTGGAGTCCGGCGCTGAAGTACTCATGTCGGTGTTTGGCGAGATCTTTGGCGGGATGGGAGGTAACGGCGTTCTGGATCGTTTCAACAGGACGCTGACTCAGAACGCTGACACGTTCAGGGAGTTTGGTGCGTCTATCGGTAACGTGTTCGAGGCGTTCTTTTCTGGTTCTGGCGGCGGCGACAGCATGGTGTCTGTTGTTGAGCGTATGACGGCTGCGTTTAATCAGTTCGCCACGGATGTGGTTCCTCCTATGAAGGAGATCGCTACCACACTGAAGGACATTGTTCTGAATGGCTTGCCTGGCGTGTTGGCGATCTTGAGCAACCTTATGCAGGTGATTGCTCCTGTGCTTGGTGGTGTGAGTTCTTATGCTGGCCGCTTTGGTGATGTTGGTCCTGCTGCTTTGTTGATGGGCGGCATGATGCTGAAGGGTCGTTTTGGTAGGCGAGGTAGGCAGCGTCGTGCTGACGGCGTGAATAGTTTGGGCGCCGAGCTGGGGATGTACATGGCGTCCACTAATTTGGGTAATAGGTTTATGCAGCGGCTGTCTCCGGGTTACGGAATGCTTGATACGAAAGGCAATGTGCAGCGAAACTTCTTGAGAGGTTTGGGCCAGAACCGAATGTACGGTGTAATCAATGCTTTGGATACTGCCGCAGGGTCTGTGACTGGTACTGGGAAAAGCCCTGCGCGCTTTAACCGAATTTCTAAGCTTGCCGGTGGCGCCACGATGGCTGGTGGCATGATCGGCGCTATGAGCATGATGAACGCTTTTGGTGATGCCCGGGCTACTGGCGACACGTCTGCTTTCAACATGCTTCAGGGTGCCGGTGGTGGCGCTGCTCTCGGTTTCATGCTGGGCGGTCCTTTGGGCGCTCTTGCTGGTGGCGCTATCGGCGGTCTGGGCACTTTGTTTACGGCAGGTCGGGCCAAAAGACGTCGAACCAACAACCTGAATCGTTTCACTCAAGAGTCATTGACTACCACTTCTCTTTCTGCTGAAGAAGCGTTGGCTAACTTTAATCATACTCTGGAAAACTTTGAAGAGGTCGCCAAGCAGGGCGATATGAGTGCTGAAGAGCTTAAAGAGCGTCTGGACGATTTGAAGCCTGTGTTTGACGACCTTAGTCGTCAGATCGAGACTAAGGTTGGTTCTAGAGTCGAGTTGCTTACTGAAGTGTTCGGTTACGCAGCGGATGAAGCCGATCAGCTTGCTCGCAGTTTGAACAATATTGACTTTAATAGTTTGGCCGCTGAAAACTTTAACAATGTTGCTAGGGATGCTACGGGCGCTTTTGGTTTCAATGTTATCGCTGCGGACACTACGGCTAACAGGAATAGGCTTCAACAAACTCAGGGAGGTTTGGAAGCTCAGATTCGATCTATGTTCGGTGGCGATTTGGATTTGGCTGCCCAGTCTGAAGAGGGCATGAGGCTTATTGAGGCGTTGTATACCAATATCTTCACTCAGTCTATGCTGGAAGAGGGTCAGGAAGCCAGGGGTGCCGAATTTACTGCTGGCCAAATGTTGGAGACTATCTTTGGCCCGTCTCAGTTTACCCAAGAGTTTATTGATAACAATATAGATTTGCTGGAAGAAAACAAAACCATTGCACAGTTGATTGGCGAAGGCAATACCAGTTTGGAAGTTATTGCAGAAAGGTTGGACTTTGCTTTCGGTGGTCGCGCTGAAGATGTGCTGCGTGATAGGTTGGGAGAGAAATTCGATCGAGAGTTTGCTGGTAATGTTATGGGCGGTGCTTACACTCAAGCCCGGCAAGCCTATATTGATCAAAATATTGGTACTGCTATGGGCAACATGCTGAGTATTAGCAATCCTATTACTGTGGGTCTTGAGATCAACGGCTTGATAACTGAAGATGTTAAGCAGCAGATCATTGAAATTGTTGAGACGCAAACGGCTAGAATGGGTGAAGATGTGACAGATGCTGTTAACGACGCTGTCGAATCCAACGGAATTTCCGTTGTTGGTACTAGGGGTAGAGTTAGCGTTAACGAGTCGGGAGAAAGAGTTACCCAGCCGGGCACTAATAGCAATAATAGCAATGGGCCACGAGAGCCGACGCCTGGGTTTCGGGGTCGCGATACCTAACGAGGAGGAATAATGCCTAACGTAAATTTTACTAGAATTAACCAAACAACAGGCGCCCGCCGTGTAGTTAACCGTACAACGGCTCCGATGCGCGCTGTCTTGAAGCAGGTGCCTCAGCGTACCGGTCAAAGGCTAGATATTCCTGGAGATAAAGCCGTGGTTGCTATGCGCGAGGAATCCGGGCTAGAGGTTGAGTTCCCGTACGGACCCGTAGACGTCAAATACGCCAACATTGCGTTGCGGTACTCGCAGATTTCCCGGCCGGGACTTCAGCCTTTGCTGGTTCATACTGCTCCTCAGTTGAACGTGGTGACTTTTACTGCGATGATTGCAGATAAGCGTACGGGCGGTAAAGATATTGTTGAAGACACTCTCTCCACTCTTAGAGAGATGGCTGCTGCTGACATAGACTGCGAGTTTATCTATGGCTTGTCAGCGCTACCTTATCGTGTTAGAATCACACAAATGGATATTAACTCTCGATACCGCAACTTGGAAGGCCAGTTGACTCAGGCAAACGTTTCTATTCAGTTGACGGAGGCTCCTGAATTTGACCCGTTGCTGGGTGAGCTTACTGCCGTTACCCCTATCGGCGCTCCTCCCCCGGTTAGCCCGGCAGTTGCGTCTCCCGAGCCTGAAAACCCGGAGGATCTTTCGTTTACGCCGATTAATCATATCATTATTCGGCGGCAGGACGTTGCGGTGGAGCCGTAGTTATGTCCGACACGTTTATTCCGCCAGCGCTTGATACCGCTGCTGCTTTTATTGATTGGGCGAAGTCCAGTAAGGTGCCGTTTCGCGATGGTTCTGGCAATCTTATTGTTTGGAATCCTGACCTGGGCGATTTTGAAGAGATCGAGTCGTACGGGCGAGAATCTTTTTACCTTGGAGAGATCGGTGAACTCAACGTTAGTGTTCGTCAGCATATTATTTCATGTGAACAGCGACTTACTGCTAACTCTGTAAGCGGTCTAACTGTGCAGCTTTATGACCCCGAGTTTCAAATGTACAAAAACGGATACTTTGACTTGGAACGAACTATGAATTATAACGGTTATTTCTACAGGCTCACCAAAGTTTCAATGCAGTATCGTGAAGGCCGTCAGATAGTGCAGCTAAATGGCCGATCCTACAATGCTTACAAACTAATGGAAGATCGAGGTAATCAAACCTGGACCGGCATTTCTCCGACCCAGTTCGCTCAGATCAAAGCCGCTGAGGCTGGCATGGAGTTTTTTGGTGAGGTCACTGCTGTCGGTGACCCTATTCAGCGCGTCCAGAAAGACAACACCGACGAGTCTACGTGGGACGTTCTCAGCAAACTGGCTAAAGAGAACGAGTTCTCGTTGTTTGAGGCAAACAACAAACTCTTCTTCGCTACCGACAAAACAATTATTGCCAACCAGAACCCGGAGATTGTCCGTATTCCTGCCACGACCGACGACACACTTGTTTTGCTAGACGCCGATTTTAAGCGTAGCGTGGACGACAAGTATAGTGGTGGCGTGGACATCCGTTTCCATAAGACCGCTGTAGCTACCAAGCTTACCCCTGGCATGGCTATCCGCATTATCGGTATGGGTGATTTTGACGAGATTGATTTGATGGTTGAGAACGTGCAGGTTGATATTAAGCCTGAGTCTCAGGTGCGTATTTCGTGTCGTTCCACGGAGAATCTGGGTGGTTGCGCGTTGCAGACGTTCCAGCGTGGCGATCGTGGCGAGTGCGTGAAGCGTATTCAGCGTGCGGTTCGTGAGTTTACGTCGACTGTACGGCCACAGCGTCAGCAGACTCAGACTACGGAAACTGACCTTGCAGATGGACCGGCTCTGACGCTATCGGCTGGAGGTTTAACGCTACGTGTTCCGGTACCTTCTACTCCTGTTACTAGAACACCTAAGGAGACTGCGCTGTTGCAGGCGACGTCTGGTTATGGGTCAGGTAACACGGTCGCTCCTAATACTAAAGCTACAGGAGAAGCCGTCGGTACACCGAACCCGATTAGCGGCGGGCCTCCGTCACAGAATCGTTCTGAGGGCCGTGGTGGTGTCGTTAACCTAGGTCCTCCGGCTCATACGATGACGGGTGACCCGGGCTCGGCTTGGAACTCCGCAAAGCAGTCTACGGAGCCGTTGCCTTCTAAAACGGTTAACCGCCTATTGAGTATCGACGGCGTGTTTGGTCGCAACACCGAAACTGCTGTCAAGCAGTTCCAGACCAAGGTCGGTCTGCCTTCTACGGGCATCGTGGACCGTGACACTTGGGAAGCGATCGAGAGGAAAACCTGATGGACCCTTCACGTTACGGCTCGCCTGCTAGCCGAAGTGTATCTACTGAACCGACGGGTTTCTATCGTGGCGTGGTGAAAGCTGTCGATGGTGATACTGTCACGGTTCAGGTTCCACGTTTGTTTGGTGGCGCGCAGATTCCTGATGTTCCTGTTGCTGGTCCTGGGTTGTCGGTTGATGATCCGGTGTTTGTTTCGTTTATTGAGGGTCGTCGTGGTGCTTTGTTGGCGTTTGCTGCTGCGGGTGCTGCTGCTGTTGGTGATATTACTTCGGTGACGGCTGGTACAAATTTGAATGGTGGCGGCACGTCGGGTCCTGTTACGGTTAATTTGGATTCAGATATTACTTTGACTTCGGTAACGGCTGACGATTTTTACGGTGATTTGCATGGCGCTATTCATTTGCAAGTGAAGAACGTGGATAGTGTGGCTTTGTCGCAGGGCGATCCTGTGTATGCTACTGGCGCTGTGGGGGCTTCTGGGGCTATTGAGGTGCAGGGGTCGTCTGCTGGTTCTGCGGGCACGATGCCTGCTATGGGTTTGTTGGATCAGGATTTGGTTGTTAATGGCCAGGGTGACGTTGTTGTTTCTGGTGTTTTGCAGAATTTTGATACGGATACTCCGGGTTATAGTGTGGGTGACGAGTTGTATGTTGCTGTGTCTGGTGGTTTGACGACGACTCGGCCTTCGGGGTCTTCTGAGTTGGTTCAGAAGATTGGTAAGGTTATTCGTGTTCAGCAGCAGAC
>Ga0222718_10000401_pt1 | contig 45724 bp, 45 predicted proteins | sample C33_27DmetaG_FD_165045 | JGI IMG/M metagenome (GOLD analysis project Ga0222718, IMG submission 165045) | Estuarine water microbial communities from San Francisco Bay, California, United States - C33_27D | ecosystem: Environmental > Aquatic > Marine > Unclassified | place: USA: California...
TTAATGAAGCAAAAGAAAATGATGAAATTGAAATCATAACTAATCAAACGCCTTTTTATGGAGAGTCAGGAGGACAAGTTGGTGACCAGGGAGAAATAAAAACATTAAAATGCAAAATTAAAATTAAGGATACTCAAAAAAAAATGGGTGATCTACATATACATGTTGGAAAAGTTATAACAGGATCTGTAAAAGTGGGAGAAAATGTAAATTTAGAGATAAATGTTAACAGACGAAACAATGCTAGAGCATATCACTCAGCTACTCATTTACTTCACGAAGCTTTAAGAAGGACCTTAGGCAAACACGTTACTCAGAAAGGCTCTTTAGTCAGTCCTGAAAAGCTAAGATTTGATTTTAGCCATAATAAACCAATTGAAAAAAACGAAATTATAAAGATTGAAAATTTGGTTAATGCGATGGTTTCTCAATCAAGTGATGTAAAGACACGAATTATGACACCAAAGGAAGCGGTAGATAATGGTGCCCTAGCGTTATTTGGGGAGAAGTATGGAGATGAAGTAAGAGTTTTATCTATGGGAGATGAGAAAAATAAATACTTTTCAACAGAACTATGTGGTGGAACACATGTTGCAAATACAGCAGAAATAGGCAAATTTAAAATAATTAGCCAATCGTCAATATCATCTGGAGTAAGACGCGTAGAAGCTTTAAGAGCAGATCAACTTATTAAATATGAAAAGAATTTAAAGCAAACTCAATCTAGCAAAGAGAATAAATTAAATGAAGAAATTAATAATATTAAAAAATCCTTAGAGAAACTTAAAATTAAACCAAACTATAATAGTGATTTGAATGGCTTTGAAAATTTAAAGAATCTAAGTAAGCAACTAGATCAAGTTAATTTAAAAAATATCATTACAGATAAAAGTAAAAATATTATTAAAGATAATAAAATTGCAGATTTTACATTTAGATATCAGACTATAGAAAACCTTCCCTCAAAAGAATTAAGAACAATTATTGACTCTGGAAAAAAAGACATAAAGAAAGGAGTTCTAATTGCCTTTTCTGTTTTTGATGGAAAAGTAGGCGTTTCAGTGGGTGTTACAAAAGATTTAACAAAAAAATTTGATGCAGTTGAGTTAGTAAAAATAGCTGCCTCTACTCTAGGCGGTAAAGGTGGGGGAGGAAGAAAAGATTTTGCACAAGCTGGAGGAGTTGATAAAACTAAAATTGAAGATGCCTATAAAGCCGTATTAAAAAAAATTAGTTAAGTTTTTTTTTGAGATTACTATTTATTGCTTCTAAAAATTGATTAGTTGTTAAATATTTTGTCGATTTATCAATTAAAATAGCTAGATCTTTTGTCATTGATCCACTTTCAACTGTTTCAACGCAAACTTTTTCCAAAGATGAGGCAAAATTAATAAGATCATTATTATTATCTAATTTTCCCCGATGCGCCAAACCTCTTGTCCATGCAAAAATTGATGCAATTGGGTTTGTTGAAGTTTCCTTTCCTTGTTGATGCATTCTATAATGTCTCGTTACTGTTCCGTGAGCAGCTTCTGACTCAACTGTTTTACCATCTGGAGTCATCAAAACACTAGTCATCAGTCCTAAAGACCCAAATCCTTGCGCTACAGTATCCGATTGAACATCTCCATCGTAATTTTTACAAGCCCAAACATAACCACCATTCCACTTCATAGCGCATGCCACCATGTCATCAATTAATCTGTGTTCATAAGTAATTTTTGCCGTTTCAAATTTATCCTTAAATTCTTTTTCATAAACTTCTTGAAATAAATCTTTAAATCTACCGTCATAAGCCTTTAAGATTGTATTTTTAGTAGATAAATAAACTGGCCATTTTCTTTCAAGACCATAATTCATACATGCTCTAGCAAAATTTTTTATAGAGTCATCTAAATTATACATTGCTAATGCAGTACCAGGTCCAGTGAAATTAAATACTTCAAATTCTTTTTTATCTTTACCATCTTTAGACGTCCACTTAATTTCCATTTTACCTTCACCGGGGATTAAAAAATCAGTAGCTTTATATTGATCTCCAAATGCATGACGACCAATAACAATTGGCTTAGTCCAGCCAGGAACTAATTTTGGAACATTTTTGCAAATAATTGGCTCTCTAAAAACTGTACCACCTAAAATATTTCTAATTGTTCCGTTAGGTGATCTCCACATCTTTTTAAGTTTAAATTCCTCAACTCTTGCTTCATCAGGTGTAATAGTTGCGCACTTAACACCAACACCATATTGCTTAATTGCACTAGCTGCATCTATAGTAATTTGATCATCAGTTTTATCCCTACTTTCCATACCTAAATCGTAGTATTTTAGGTCTATCTCCAAATAAGGTTTGATAAGCTTATCTTTAATGAAAGACCATATAATTCTAGTCATTTCATCACCATCTAGCTCAACAACTGGATTTTTAACTTTTATTTTAGCCATAAAATATAGATTGATTAACTGTAGTTTTTATACATATTAAGAAAAAATTATCAAATTATAAATTATGTTTAACACTATATTTCCCAAAATACACAAAGAAGGATACAAGTTTTTAGCAATATCTATTTTAGCCACTTTTATAATTCTATTTTTCTCTAAATTTCTTGGTTCTCTATTTATCCTAATTACGATTTGGGTTTATTATTTTTTTAGAGATCCAGAGAGATATTCAATAAATAATGATAGTTATTTAGTAAGCCCTGCTGATGGTTTAATTACAGATATTTCTGAAAAGTCTGGTCCAGAAGAACTTAGATTAGAAAACACTTCATTTACAAGAGTAAGTGTTTTTATGAATGTATTTAACTGCCATGTAAATCGAATACCCTCTTCAGGAAAAGTAGAGGAAATATATTACAAACCTGGAAAATTTTTAAATGCCTCCTTAGATAAAGCTAGTGAGGAAAATGAAAGAAATTATTTTAAAATTAAATTAAGTAACGGGGAAGATATAATAATTGTTCAAATCGCTGGTCTAATAGCAAGAAGAATAGTGTGCGAGGTAGAACAAGGCCAAGAATTAAAGCAAGGAGATAGAATAGGAATGATCAGGTTTGGCAGTAGAGTCGATATTTATTTTAAAAACAAAAAAATTCTAGCGCAACTTGGTCAAAATGTTGTAGCAGGTGAAAGCCTACTAGCTTCAGATTAATGGAAGAAAATAAAAAATTTAAATTAGTTTCATCAAAAAAAACAAGATATTTATTACCTAACATTTTAACGCTTGCTGGAGTTTGTTTAGGAATTAGCTCAATTAAATTTGCAATCGACGGTAGTTTTGGTTTAGCAGTTAATTTAATTTTAATAGCAGCAATTTTAGATGCGCTAGACGGAAGAATTGCAAGATTAATTAAAGGAACATCAGAATTTGGAAAAGAATTAGACTCATTAACAGATTTTGTGAGTTTTGGTATAGCTCCAGTTTTTATTCTGTATTTTTGGGAATTGAATAATTATGGAAAACTTGGATGGGCCATTACATTAATATATTCAGTTTGTTGTGTTTTAAGATTAGCTAGATTTAATTTAACTAAAATTAATGAAACAGAAGAGTGGAAAAACAATTTCTTTGAGGGAGTTCCATCACCTGCAGGAGGATTATTAATTTTAATGCCATTAATATATGAGTTAACAAATTTTAATTATGGTATTAATATTAAACAATTTACTCCATATCTAACTATATTAATTGCAATTTTATTAGTCAGTAAAATCCCAACACTAGCACTAAAAAAAATTTCTATATCACCTAAAGCCACAGTTTTTTTATTACTAGGTATAGGCATAGTTTTTATAGCGTTACTCTTTTACACCCTTGAAACTTTATTAATATTTGGAACAGGTTATTTAATCTCAATACCTGTTAGTATAATAATTTATAATAACCAAAGTAAAAAAAATATAGAGAAAATATCTGATGATAATCATGAAGATATTTTATAATGAAGAAATCCAAAAGAGCCAAAAAAAGCAATTCTTGGAGAATCAAACAACATAGAGATCAATTTTTTAAAAAATCAAAAACTTTAGGTTACAGATCTCGAGCATCATTTAAATTAATTGAAATTAATAAAAAATTTGGATTTATTAAAGATAAGACTAATTTATTAGATTTGGGAAGTTGCCCTGGAGGCTGGAGTCAAGTAGCAAACCAAATAATTAAAACAGGTAAAATAATGTCTATAGATATTAAGGACATGGATCCAATCAAAAATTTAAAATTTATTAAAGGAGACATTTTACAAGACTCAACTAAAAATGAAGTTATTAATTTTTTTAAGTCAAATTTAGATGTAATTATATCTGATATGGCCGCTGATACTACTGGAAACAAATCATTAGACTCGATTAGGACAAACCAATTATGTACTGAAGTGATAAATTTTTCGCAAAATACTCTTAAACCTAAAGGTGTATTAGTTTCTAAAATTTTTATGGGAGAAGACTTCATAGAGGTAAAAAACCTGGCAAAATCTGTATTTAAAAAAGTAAATTTCTTTAAGCCAGAGTCTAGTAGAAAAGAATCAAAAGAAACTTATTTACATTGTGAAATTTTAAAGTCTTTATAAATAAAAATAATCGTATATAAGTTTATATGGTTACAATTACAGAAGCCTTAACCTTTGACGACGTTTTACTTTTACCAAGGCACTCTTCCGTTTTGCCTACAACAACAAACATATCTCTTAATTTAACAAATAAAATAACTTTAAAAGTACCTTTTCTATCATCTGCAATGGATACAGTTACCGAGTCTAAAATGGCCATAGCAATAGCAAAAGAAGGTGGATTAGGAATTATCCATAGAAATTTAGATATAAAAAATCAATCAAGAGAAATTAAAAAAGTTAAAAACAAAAAGTATTTAGTTGGCGCAGCTATAGGAACAAACAAAGAAGACTTTGATAGAGCTAGGTCGCTAGTATCACATGGGGTAGATCTAATCGTTATAGATACAGCACACGGACATAGTGAAAAAGTTCTAAGAACTTTAACAAATATAAAAAAAATAATTAAAAACGTTCCTATTTGTGTAGGAAATATAGCAACTGGGGAAGCTGCAAAAAAATTATATAATTCTGGAGCAGATATTATTAAAGTAGGAATTGGACCAGGATCTATTTGCACAACAAGAATGGTAGCCGGGGTAGGTGTGCCTCAAATTTCTGCAATTATGGAAGTAAAAAAAGCTCTTAACAAAAAAAAGATAAAGATTATTTCTGATGGTGGAATAAAATTTTCAGGAGATATTGCGAAAGCATTAGCTGCAGGAGCAGACGCCATTATGATGGGCTCAATATTTGCCGGTACAGAGGAAAGTCCTGGAAAAAAATTTAAATTTAATGGAAAAATTTATAAGCAATATCGAGGAATGGGTTCAATAGGCGCAATGTCTGCTGGTTCAGCTAATAGATATTTTCAAAAAAAATTTAAAGATAAATCAAAATTTGTTCCAGAAGGAGTAGAAGGAAGAGTTGAATACAAAGGAAAAGTATCAAATATAATATACCAACTACAAGGTGGATTGAGATCTTCAATGGGATATATTGGGGCTAAAAATTTAGAAGAAATAAATAAAAAAGCAAAATTTATTAAAATAACAAAAGCAGGATTTTACGAAAGTATGGTCCACAGCGTTGAAATGACTCAGAAAACAACAAATTATAAATTATGATAAGAAATCTACTTATAATTTTTTTTATTTTATTTTTAGTACCTAATTTTTTAAATGCTAAATCTATATATTTTCAAGATGGAATTGTCTTATTTAACAAAAATAAATTTGAAGAAGCAAGATTCAAGTTTGAACAAGATATAGTTTATAATCCAAAAAATGAATTATCATATTTATATTTATCAAAAATTTTTAATAAGAAAGAAAATATTTTTTTAGAGGAACAAAATTTAAATACAGTAATATTATTAAATCCAAAAAATGAGGAGGCGGTTTACAGTCTAGCAAAATTAAAATTAGCTTCATCTGATTATAAAAAAAGTAAAGAACTAAACAAAAAATTAAAGTCTTTATGTATTAAATTGTGTGATCAGAGCGATAAATTAAAAATTGAAATTGAAAATTTATCAAAAAAATAAATGCAATTTCAAAACAATAAAGATAAAATTTTAATTGTAGATTTTGGCTCCCAAGTAACAAAACTAATAGCAAGACGAGTAAGAGAATTAGGAGTATATTCAGAAGTAATTACACCGAAAAAACTTAACAAATTAAGAGATTTTAATAAAGTTAAGGGACTTATACTTTCTGGCGGCCCTTCAACTGTAACAGCTGTAAAATTTGATTCCATTTCTAAGGAAATATTTAAAAAAAAAATACCAATATTAGGAATATGTTACGGTTTACAACTAATAGCTAAACTATTTGGGGGTAAAATAAAACCCTCAAAAAAATCAAGAGAATTCGGCAGAGCATTTTTATATAAAAAAAAAAATTCACTTTTGACAAATAAATATCTCAACAGCAAAAAAGCGGTATGGATGAGTCATGAAGATGCAGTGGTCAAACTACCTAAAAATTTTAAAATAATCGCTTACACAAAAAACTCAAAATTAACTATAATTGAAAATACAAAAGATAAAATTTACGGTGTTCAGTTTCACCCTGAAGTGACTCACACAGATAATGGTATACAAATATTTAAAAATTTTTTGTTTTTAATATGTAAAATCAAAAAAAATTGGAGTGTTGTATCTCAAAAAAAAAGACTAATAAAAGAAATAAAAAATAAAGTAAAAAAAAGTAGAGTTTTATGCGCACTATCAGGTGGAGTTGATAGCAGTGTTGTAGCACTATTGATAAACAAGGCAATTAAAAAAAAACTCCTATGTATTATGGTAGATACGGGTTTGATGAGAAAAAATGAATTTAAATATACTTACAATATTTTTAAAAAAAAATATAATCTTAATGTTAAACTAATAAATGCATCAAACTTGTTTCTTGATAAATTAAAAAATATCACCAATCCTGAGAAGAAAAGAAAGTTAATTGGAAATTTATTTATAAGAATTTTTGAAAAGGAGGCAAAAAAATATAAAAACTTAAAATTTTTAGCACAAGGTACTCTCTACCCCGATATTATTGAAAGCAAGTCTTCAACTGGAAGTAAAACTTCAAAAATAAAATCTCATCATAATGTAGGAGGTTTACCAAAAAAAATGAATTTACAATTAGTAGAGCCCTTAAAAGAATTTTTTAAAGATGAGGTTAGACTTTTAGGCAAGTCATTGGGCTTAGTAAAAAATATAAATTTTAAACATCCATTCCCTGGACCTGGACTTGGTATAAGGATTGTAGGGAATATAACACCAGAAAAAATTAAAATACTTCAAGAAGCAGACTATATTTTTATCAATGAATTAATTAAAAGTGGACTTTACGATAAAATATGGCAAGCTTATGCAGCTCTACTACCAATAAAGACAGTTGGGGTGATGGGTGATTCAAGGACATATGAAAATATTTGTTTATTAAGAGCTGTAACTTCTGAAGACGGTATGACAGCAGATTATTTTAGCTTTCCAAAAAATTTTATAGATAACATTTCAAATAAAATTATAAATAATGTAAAAGGTATTAACAGAGTTGTTTATGACATAACCTCAAAACCACCTAGCACAATAGAATTAGAATAATGAATAAGAAAATTAAAGCCATCTTATTAAAAAAAAATAAATCAAAAATTGTAAGTTTGACAGCATATTCAAAAAACATTGCAAAAATTTTGGATAAGTATGTAGATATTATTTTGGTTGGTGATTCGATGGCAAATGTTTTATATGGACATAAAAATACACACCAGCTCAGTTTGGATAATATAACCCAACACGCAATAAGTGTTAAAAAGGGTGTAAAAAAATCATTACTTGTTGTCGATATGCCAAAAGGAAGTTATGAGAATATTAAAGATGCAAAAACTAATGCAAAACTTATTATCAGGAAAACCAAGTGTGATGCTGTCAAGTTAGAAAGCAATAAAAAAAATCATTTTATTATTCAAGCTTTAACAAAGTACAAGATTCCAGTTATGGGTCATATCGGCTACACACCACAATTTAAAAAATTTAAAATTGAAGGACGAACAAAATTAGAAGCCAATAAACTATTGAAAGAAGCAAATTTAATTGAAAAATCTGGTGCATTTTCTATTGTCCTTGAATGTTTGTCACCTGTTTCTGCTAAATTGATTACAAAAAAACTAAAAATACCAACTATAGGAATAGGATCGTCGACTTACTGTGATGGACAGATATTAGTAACTGATGACATGCTTGGAATTAGTGGTTTTTATCCAAAATTTGTAAAAAAATACGTAAATCTAGACAGAATAATTGAAAAAGCTATAAAAAAATATACTAGAGAAGTAAAATTAAAAAAATTTCCAACCAAAAAAAACTTTTTTAATGGGTAAAAAATATAGATAATAAAATGGAGATAAAAAACAAAACGATTAACTTTTTTATTTTGAATAAAATAAAGATATATTTTATTGGAATTATTTTATTCTTAGGAATATTTTCAATAGTATATGTAAAAAATAGTATTTTAAAAAAAAATAATTTAATAGCTGAAAAATATATTCAAGCAAATTTGTATCTTACCACTAATAAAAAAGATGAAGCCAAGGTTCTTTTTGAAGAAATTATTTCAAGTAAAAATAAATTTTATTCTATTTTGGCATTAAACACAATTATAGAAAAAGACCTGATATCAAATAAAAATAAAATTTTAGAATATTTTATTACATTGGAAAAAACTATTTCTAAAAATGACCAAGAAGATCTAATAATTTTGAAAAAAGCACTTTATTTAATAAAAGTTTTAGATGAAAAAAAAGGCATAGAATTACTGAACAAATTAGTTGAAAAAAACTCAACGTTAAAAACTATAGCCGAAGATATACTAAAGTAATAATGAAATTATTTTACATTATTATTATTTTTTTTTTTTTAAATAATTGTTCATTTGATAAAAAATCCGGTATTTGGAAAAATGAAAGTCAAAATTTAAATAAAGAAAGTAAACTATTTAGTGAATTTGAAAATATTTCATCTACTAAAGATGAATTTTATAAAATTATAGAACTGGATAAAAATTATAAGTTTTCTAAAAATAAATTAATTACAAATACAAGTTGGAAAGATATTTATTATTTTGAAGATAATAATCTTAAAAATTTTAATTATGATAATCAAAATCAACTTATTTTTAAAAGTAAAAAACTAACAAAATATAAGACTAACAACTATATTTTATATGAGAAAGATAATATAATCACGAGTGACGTAAAAGGTAACGTGATAGTTTTTTCAGTTAAAGAAAATAAAGAAATAATTAAATTTAATTTTTATAAAAAAAGATATAAAAAAAATACTTTAAACCTAAATCTTGCTATCGAAAATAGTATAATTTATGTTTCTGATAATTTGGGTTTCATATATGCTTTTGATTACAAAAATAGTAAATTATTGTGGGCTCAAGATTATAAAATTCCTCTTAATTCAAATATTAAAATAACTCAAGACAAGATAATTTTAGCAGATCAAAATAATTCAATTTTATTTATTGATAAAAAAAATGGCATCAATTTAAAAGTTTTACCTACAGAGATAAGTATAATAAAAAAAAATTTTATAAATAATTTAGCTGTTTATAAAAATAATGTTATTTTTTTGAATACCTATGGATCTCTATACTCATTTAATATAAATTTAATGAAAATAAATTGGTTCATAAATTTGAATCAATCCTTAGACATAAATCCGAATAACTTATTTAGCAGCAATCAAGTACAAATTGTAAAAAACAAAGTATATGTTCCCACAGGTAATAATCTTTATGTTCTAGATTTATTATCTGGTGCCGTTGTTATAAAAAAGGATTTTTCATCAATACTAAGACCTATAGTACTTGATAATGTTTTATATTCTATTGATAATAATTTTTTAATATCCATGGACCTAAACACAGAAAAGATTTTATACTCTTATGATATCAATGAAAGAATATCAAATTTTCTTGATATAGATAAAAAAAAAGTTGAATTTCATGATTTAATATTTATGAACAATCAATTATTTATTTTCTTAAAAAATTCATATATTTTGAAATTCAATGTAAATGGAGATTTATCCGAAATTAATAAATTACCTGCAAAAATTACCTCAAAACCAATTATTGTTAATAAAGTTTTAATATTTCTAGATAAAAAAAATAAGGTTTCTGTAGTAAATTAATTGTTTGATTTTACGCTTAATAGAGACAATTGTTTAACTTTTAATCCCATTAAGTTATCAGACGGTTTTACTGGATAATCTCCCGTGAAATAATGGTCACTAAACTGAGGGTAAGTAGTATTTCTTTTTTCACCTATAAGAGCCTTATATAGTCCCTCCAAACTTAAAAATTTTAGGCTTTTTGCATTAATATAATTACACATTTGACTATTGCTTTTGTTATGAGCTAATAACTCCTCTTTTGTAGGCATATCAACACCATAAAAATCAGGAAATTTTATTTCTGGACATGCTATTCTCACATGGACTTCCTTTGCACCCGACTCATAAAGCATTTTAACTATCTTATGACAAGTTGTTCCTCTTACCAAAGAGTCATCTATTAGAATAATTGATTTGTTTTTAACTATAGATTTTGTTGAACTTAATTTTAACTTAACACCTAGGCTTCTAATATTTTGCGTTGGTTCAATAAAAGTTCTTCCCACATAGTGATTTCTAATCAAGCCTAGTTCAAATTTTTTATTTGCTTTTTCTGCATATCCTAACGCAGCTGGAACGCCAGAATCAGGAACAGGGACTACTAAATCGGCGATTACATCATTTTCTTTTGCTAATTCCTGGCCTAAACTTTTTCTATACTCATATGCGCATTTGTTGTTAATTAAACTATCTGGCCTAGCAAAATATATATATTCAAAGATACATGGCCTTGCTTTCATTTTTGGAAAAGGTTTAATTGATTTCAATACACTATCTTCTATAATTACTATTTCACCGTTTTCAACTTCTCTGACAAAAGTTGCCCCAACAATATCTAGCGCACATGTTTCTGATGCAATAATATAGGAGTTTTTTAATCTACCAATTACCAAAGGTCTAATACCAAACGGATCTCTTGCGCCAACTAATTTTTTATTTGTCATTAAGATAAGAGAATATCCACCTTGAATTTGAAATAATGTATCAATAAATTTATCTATAAATTTCTCTCTTTTTGATTTTGCAATTAACTGGACAATTGTTTCAGTATCACTAGTAGTTCTAAAAATTGCGCCTTCTTTAACTAATGTTTCTCTTAGCAGCAATGCATTTGTAAGATTACCATTATGTGCAATACTTAAACCTCCCATATGCAAATCAGCAAAAAAAGGCTGAATATTTCTTAACGATGTTTCACCTGTTGTTGAATATCTATTGTGTCCAATAGCAAATTTACCAGGCAGTTTTTTTAAAGTTTTAGGGTCGGTAAAATGATCGCCAACTAATCCTTGCCGTTTTTCAGAATGATAGTTTTTACCATCAAAAGAAACAATACCGCAACCCTCTTGACCTCTGTGTTGTAAAGCATGCAATCCAAGGGCCACTAGTGCAGATGCATCTTCATAGTTTGATATTCCAAAAACGCCACATTCTTCTCTTAATTTATCTGATTTAAATTTTTTCAATTTTTTCTTTTGTGTTTATAAAATCTTCACTAGAAGGAAATTCTTCTATTAATATTTCACTACCTTTTATTATTAAATTAAATGAGAATGCATTTTCTGCTTGTATACCCCAATTTTGGTAAGGATAAAACCAATTAAAGATAGAAAACAAACAAATACACACAACGTAACCTTTAAAAAAACCGAATAAAAATCCAAATATTTTATCTATTGAACCAACTCCAGTCCATGTCACAGTTTTACTTAAAGTTTTTCCAATTAAAATAGTTACAAAAAGAGTAAAAATAAAAATTGCTATTCCTAGGCCCAAGTTATTAATAAATTCTGACTGAACATAATCACTTACTAGCGGTTGTAATTTTGGGACTAGAATAATTGTTATTACAGTAGATAGAACCCACTTTATAGACGAAATTAAGCTTAAAGAAAAACCTTTTAATAAGCACTGAATTACATTGTAGATAAGAATTATTAAAAAAAAGATATCTAATAAATTAACTCCTTCAATAAAATTTTTTAATAAATCTGACATTAATTAGAATTATTGATTTCTTCACCAAAGGGTTTGTAAGTAAGAATTAATTTTGGCAACAAAGTTAAAACTGAAATCATTGCTAATAACATTGCAACACCTGTGAAAAAACCAAAGTAAATAGTAGGAATAAAATTAGACAAGATTAAAATTGAAAAACCAAAAACGATGGTGATAGATGTGTTTAGAATTGCTATACCAACGGTACCGTGACATCTGTCTAAAGTTTTATCATAATCTTTAATTTTTTTAAATTCTTCTCTAAATCTATAAATGTAATGAATGCTATTATCTACTGCAATTCCAATTGTTATAGCTGCTATAGTTATAGTCATCATATCCAATGGAATGCCAAGCAAGCCTATTATTCCAAGAATAAAAAAGGCTGCTATAAAGTTAGGCACCACACCTATGAGGGAGAGAATAACGTTTCTAAATAAAATAAAAAACATTAAAAAAATTCCAAAAATCACAATGCCTAATGTGAGTATTTGAGATTTAAATAAACTTTGCAATAAATTATTAAATAAAATTAGAACACCTGTTAATTTGTATTCATTTTTTTCTAAACCTATTTTATCTTTTAATTCAAAATTAATTTTATTTATTAAATCATTTCTTTTTAGTTCTTTTAACGAATCTTTAATTCTAATACTGATCCTAGCTTCGTCATTTTTTACAGATATATAAGGTGATATTATTTCTTTTTTTATTTCTTCGGGTATTTTGCTATATAAGACTGCAATTTCTAAACTTTGCAGTTCTTTGTTATTTAAATCCTCTGCTACTCTTAAAATAGAACCAAATGATAAAACTTTTCCAATTTCTGGCAAGGAATCTAAATAATCATGGACTTTAATAATTTTATCCATTTTATCTCTTGTGAACCAATACTTAGACTTATCTTTTTCATTATCCTCATTTTCTTCTTCCCACTCATCAAATTCATCTTCTTCGCCACTTATTTCTTTTATCTTTGATGGAAATTTTAGAATAATATTTAATGGAGTTGTTCCACCTAATTTTTCATCAATTTTTTTCATTCCTTTATAAATTTCAGTATCTTTATCAAAATAATTTATAAAACTGTTTTCTACTTCAAGTTTTAATATTCCAACAACACTTAAAATAATTATTAAAAAAGTGAATCCATAAATTATAATTTTATTTTTTTTAGTAAAGGAAGCTAACGTAGAAGTAATAACAGATTTTTCAGAATCTTTAAGACCTATTTCATTTTCTGAAGAAAGCAAACTTATTAAAGACGGCAATAATAAAAATGTTACTAAAAACGAAACTATTAATCCCAAAGTCATCATCCATCCAAAATCTATTATTGGTTTAATCCCACTAAAAACTAATGATAAAAATGCACATATTGTAGTGAGAGCCGTGTAAAGTATTGGAAGCATCATTTTTTTACTTGCTTCATAAATACACTCGCTCTTTGTCAGTTCAGGGAATTCTTTTTTTAATTGCAAAAATCTTACAGTTAAATGAATGTTCATTGCCATATTCAAAATAAGCATTAATGCAATAAAATTAGATGAAATTACTGTCACTTTCCAACCGATCAATCCTAATAAACCAATCATTATTATTACTGATGTTGAGCATCCTAATAACGGCATTAATACCCATTTCAAATTCCTGAAAATAAACCAAAGAGTTAAAACAATAAAAATGAAAACCCCTATACCAAAAATTATTATATCATTTTTTATATAACTCATCATATCGTCAGCAATCATTGGAATACCTCCCAAGTGAATTTTAGCATTCTCTCCATATTTATTAATTACGTCTCTTATTTCAGTTATGTTTTGATGGTTTCTAATATTATATAAATTTTTATAATCCTCGTATTCTTTAATAAATTTTTTATAATTAACCTTTTCTTCTTTTGATAACCCAGACTCAATAGATTGATTAAAATATTTATCTTTAATTTGAATATATTCTTCCAATCTCTCATCTTTTTTTAAATAAACAACAATACCTGATGTTTTACCATCTTCGCTGATGACATAATTTTTATAAATGGGACTATTTATGATTTCTTCGAAACCTCTTTCCCTATCAATCTCTGGATAAGCCAATGTTTTGTAATTTTTAAGTCTGTCTAATAAATTTTCATCTGTGCTTTTTAACAAAGGTACATCAATTATAGTCATTACACTATCTACCCAAGATAGTTTTTCAATTTTTGATTTAAGAAGTTGAAGATTGAGAATTGTTTCTTTATTTGTAAATTTATTAATAGGGGAATATGTCAATACTAAAAAATCTTTAGTACCGTAGGTCTTATTTACTTCTCTTAGATATTTAAGATCAGGGTCTCCTTCGAGTAAGAGTGCGTCTGATGATGCATCTAAATTAAAGTTTTTAGATTGGTAAAGTGAGAAAACGATTAAAGCCGACAGAAAAAGCAGCGTTATTTTTGAAAAATCTGTAATTATTCTTTTATAAATACCACTTATCATGTGAATATTTCAGATATATCCTAATTATTTTATAACTAAAGAAAAAATTGAGATTAATTTCTGCTTAAATCTTTGAATTTTGTATAAATTCCCTCAAACTCTACTTTAATAGTTCCAGTAGGTCCGTGTCTTTGTTTGCCTAATATTATATCTGCTAATCCATTTACATCATTCATTTTGGATTGCCATTCAGCATGTTCAATTGAACCTAATTTTGGCTGTTTTCTTTCTAGATAATAAGCTTCTCTGTATACAAACATTACTACATCTGCGTCTTGTTCAATTGATCCTGACTCTCTTAAATCAGCTAGTTGAGGCTGCTTATCATCTCTCTGTTCAACAGCTCTTGATAATTGAGATAAAGCTAGAACAGGTACAGAGAGTTCTTTTGCAAGCGCTTTTAGCCCTTGAGTAATTTCAGAAATTTCCTGGACCCTATTATCGTTTTTATTCGAGTTAGACCTCATTAACTGAATGTAATCGACAACAATTAAACTTAAGCCAAATAATCTTTTAATTCTCCTAGCTCTGTTACTTAATGTGGCTATAGTGATAGCAGGAGTTTCATCAATATAGAGCGGTAGATTATAAATATTTCGAGATGTTTCAATATATCTGTTAATTTCTTCTTCAGTAACTTTTCCCCTTCTAATATCGTCTGATTTTATTCTTGCCTGTTCTGAGAGAATTCTAGTTGATAACTGTTCTGAAGACATTTCCAAAGAAAAAAAAGCTATTGATGATTTTTCTTGTCTTTTTAAAATATGTTGTGCTGCATTATATGCAATGTTGGTTGCTAAAGCTGTCTTACCCATAGAAGGTCTTCCTGCAAGAATAACTAGATCAGATTTATGTAAACCTCCTAATTTTTCATCTAAATCAGTAAGACCCGTAGGAACACCAACAATTCCTTGATCATTCTGCATAGCTAAAGTTGCCATTTCAATAGTTTGATCTAGAGCTTGATTAAATTTTAAGAATGATTGTGAAAAACTTCCTCTTTCAGCTAAATCAAATAAAGATTTTTCAGTACTTTCAATTATTGTCTCAGCATTTTGTTCTTCTGAATTAGCATTTAAAGTATCAATTGATAGTTTATCAGAAATTTGAATTAATTGTCTGCGCAGATACATTTCATGAATAATTTTTGCATAATCAACAGCTTGTTTTGTTGATCCAGAAAATCTAGTAAGCTTAACTAAGTATTCTGTACCACCGACTTCATTAAGCATATTGTCTTTTTCAAAAAAATTTTTAAGAGTTATTGGATTTGCTATCATTCCTTTGTTATTTAAACTTTCAATCACTTCATAAATTTTTACATGTGCAGGATCATAAAATATATTCGAGTTTATTAAGGTAGAAACTTCATCTATGATATCATTATTTACTAATATTGAACCTAGAAGAGCTTGTTCAGCCTCTAAATTAGATGGTTGTTTATTTTCTGGGCTAAATTTAATTGGTTGCATTTATTTTGAAACAAATAATATGCTAACAAGCCTGCCAATAAAGAAAAAAGTTACACACCTTTTTTTAAGGTCTGTGGAAAAGTTATTTTGATTGTATTTTATCTATTTTAATAGAAATTTCAGCATTTACTTCAGAGTGAAAATTAATATTGGCTTTAAATAAACCGTTTTTGTTAAGAGCTTCTTTTAAAATAATTTGAGATGGAGTTACCTCAGCTTGCGTTTTTTCCTTAATTAAACTTGAAATCTCTTTTGGTTTTACCGCACCATATAACTCTCCATTATCCTTGCTCTCTTTATAAAATATAAAAGTTTTCCCGTGAACTAGTTTAGCAATTTCTTTAAATTTATTTTTAAGTTCAGAGTTTTTTTTATTTAACTCATCTTTTTTTTTATTTACTAATTCTTGATTTTCATTATTAAACCTTAAAGCTTTTCCTTGTTTTAAAAGAAAATTTCTACCATAACCATTTTTAACATTTACCTTATCTCCGACTTTGCCTAAGTTGAAAATATTTTCTAATAAAATAATTTCCATTTTATATTAGCCCTAAAATTTTTGCTTTTTTAATTTCTCTATTAAGCTTTCTCTGTTTATTATATGACACTGAAGTAATCCTTGAAGATAAAATTTTACCGTTATCTGATACATATTTTTTTAATAAGTTGATGTTTTTATAATCAATCAAAGGTGCGTCTTTAATAGATAGTGGACACTTTTTTGAAAATTTTCCATCATTTTTTTGAAATAAGCTCAACTTATTTAAAGGATTAGATCCCCTTTTTTGAAATTTTTTGTTTTTCTTTTTCATTATTTAATTATCTTTTTTAAAAAATTCTTTATTCGTATCTAGTTTTTTATACTTGATTGTCAAATGTCTTATTATTGATCTATCTATTTTAATTTTACTATTTATTTCATTAATTGTTTTTCTATCACCTTCAAATTTATAATGAATATAAAATGCTTTTTTATAATTCTTAATTTTTTTTGCTAAATTAAGTAGACCCCATTCTTCAATTTTTAATACTTTGCCTGAGGAAGTGTTAATTAGGTTATTATACTTCTCTTTAATATCTTTTAAATCCTTATCAGCTAAATCTTGTTTAGCTAAAAGAGTGTTTTCGTAAAAAGCCATGATTTATTAAGTTAATTAAGCATTTATTAATATTTATAAAAGCTGGTTTATACTATAATTAATATTTATATCAATACTAATAATTATTAAAAAACTTATATAAATGAGCGCTTTATTATTTCCAGGACAAGGATCACAAGTAGTAGGTATGGGATCTGAATTTTATAACAAATTCGATCTTGTAAAAAAAATTTTTAAAGAAGCAGATGAAAAATTAAATTATCCTATTTCTAAAATAATTCTTGAAGGGCCTGAAAACGAATTACAATTAACCAAAAATACCCAACCTGCAATTTTAACAGTTAGTTACTCAATTTTTAATGTTTTAAAAATGGAGTTTGGTTTTGATTTTAGTGATTTTAAATATTTTGCCGGTCATTCATTGGGAGAATATAGCGCGCTAGTCTGCTCAGAATCTTTAAATTTTGCTGACGCCTTATACTTACTACATGAACGAGGAAAGGCAATGCAAGAAGCAGTGCCAGTAGGCAAGGGTGGCATGATTGCGGTTTTAGGTGTCAAGATCGAAAATATTATCGATTTACTTAAGTCTCAAAATAAATTTGAAGGTGTTTGTGAAATAGCAAACGATAATGCTGATGGTCAAGTAATAATAAGTGGAAACATAGAAAAAATTGAAAACTTTAAAACATTTTTAAAAGAAAAAAAAATAAAATCAATACCATTAAAAGTAAGTGCTCCATTTCATTGCACACTCATGAAACCTGCCACAGAAATTATGCGTGAAAAAATTTTAAGTACTAAATTTATAAACCCACAATTTAAAATTGTTAACAATGTTACAGCTAGCCCTGAAACTAATTCAGATATTATTAAAGAGCTATTAATTAAACAAATTTCTTCAACAGTAAGATGGAGAGAAAGTGTGATTAAAATCTATAAAAATAACACTAAAAATTTTATAGAAATAGGTCCAGGAAAAATATTAACTGGAATGGTTAAAAGAACAATAAAAAATGTAAATTGCTTTTCAATTAATTCTATTAATGATATTAAAACTTTAAACAATGAATTTAAAAAATAAAAAAGTTATAATTACTGGAGCCACTGGAGGCATAGGCAATTCTTTAGTAGAAAAATTTAATAATTTTGGATCAAAGATTTTAGCCACTGGCACAAATGAAGAAAAACTAAATAGTTTAAAAAAAATTTACCCCAATATAATAGTAGAAAAATTTAAATTAAACGAACATGATAAAATAGAAAATTTTATTGAAATAATTAATGAAAAATTAGGAGGATTAGATATTTTGATCAACAACGCAGGTATTACCCTTGACAACTTATCAATAAGATTAAAAGAAGAAAATTGGAAAAAAGTTCTAGATATAAATCTAACCTCATCATTTTTAATGTGCAAATACGCAATAAAAAAAATGTTAAAAAAAAAATATGGAAAAATAATTAATATAACGTCAATTGTAGGACACACTGGTAATCTAGGCCAAGCAAATTATGCCGCATCAAAGGCAGGCATTGTAGCTTTTTCAAAAAGTTTGGCTTTAGAATATGCTAAAAAAAATATTAATATTAACTGTGTTTCTCCTGGGTTTATAAAAACAGATATGACGGATAAAATAAGTGAAGAATTTAAAAAAAATCTAATTAATAAAATTCCCGCTGGAGAACTCGGAACTGGTGAAGATGTATCTAACTGTGTGGCCTTTTTAGCATCCGATTTCGCTAAGTATATAAATGGTGAAACCATACATGTTAATGGTGGAATGTATATGGCTTGACAATTTCTATTAATAATCTATTAAGAAAATAACAAATTAGAAAGGATTTCATGTCAGAAGATGTTAAAGGAAAAATAAAAAAAATTGTTGCAGATCACCTTGGTATAGAGGAGGAAAAAGTGACTGAAGAAGCAAGCTTTATAGATGATCTAGGCGCTGATAGTTTAGATACAGTAGAGCTCGTGATGGCCTTCGAGGAAGAATTTGGTTCTGAAATTTCCGATAGTGAGGCAGAAAAAATTTTAACAGTTGGTGATGCAATTAAATTTATAGAGAGTAAATCAAGTTAATTTTATATCAACCAATTACAATTTAAATGACGCCTGCAGGTGAAAATATAATGGTAATTTTATCTTCACCATCTGGCGCAGGTAAAACTACCCTCACAAAAAAATTGCAACAAAAATACAACAATTTTAAGATCTCAGTTTCTCACACAACTAGACCACCAAGATCAAATGAAGTAGATGGCGTAGATTATAATTTTATTACTAAAAAAAAATTTGAAGATTTGATAAATGATAAAGAATTTTATGAATACGCTAAAATATTTGACAATTATTATGGTACATTAAAAAAAAATGTAGATAAAATTTTAAAAAAAAATGACATTATATTTGATATTGATTGGCAGGGAACAAAGCAATTATCTAAATTTAAAGAGCTTAAATTGGTAAAATTGTATTTAATAACTGACTCTAAATCAGAACTTAAGAAAAGATTATTAAATAGGGATCAAAATACCAAAGAAGAGATTGAAAAAAGATTTAATTCATTTGATGAAGATGTAAAACATTGGAATGATTACGATTACATAATCATTAATAAAAATCTGGAAGTATGTTTTAAGCAAATAGAAAAAATTATAACAAGTTACAAAAAAAATCTTTCTAGTTCATTTCGTAAAGTTCAGTAATTTTGTAAAATATTTCTGGAGCAAGATTTTCTGGTCTTAGATTAGTATTTAAATCTCGAATTTGATTCATTTTATTTGTTTCAAGTATTTTTTTAATATTTTTATTAATCTTTTTTCTTCTGTTTGAAAAAAGTATATTAGTAATTTTTTCTAGATTAGATAACTCTTTTATATTAAATTTATATTTTTTATGCGGTTTAAAATGTATAACCATAGAAGTTACTTTAGGTTTTGGAAAAAAACAATTAAAAGATACCAAAAATTTTTTAATCACTTGCAATTTAAAACCAGTAATAATAGATAATCGACCGTAATCTTTTGAAGGATACTTACCAATAATTTTTTGAGCTAGCTCTTTTTGAAACATTAATATTACATCTGTAAATTTTTTTTCAATATTTTTTATTTTCAATATTTTAATAAGAATTTGAGAGGAAATATTATAGGGCAAGTTACCTAGAATTATTTGATTTTTTTTATTTAGATTTTGTAATTTAAATTTTAAAATATCGATATTAATAATTTTAACAATTTTATTAGTTTTATATTTGTTAACTAGAAATTCTGAAAGATTATTATCTTTTTCTATTAATACTAAAGATTTAGGTTTTTTTTTTAGTATTTCATCTGAAAGAGATCCTTTACCTGGTCCAATTTCAATTATATTTTTATTATTAAGATTTGATAGACCCAATATCTTTTTAACTATATTTTTATCAATTAAAAAATTTTGTCCAAGAGATTTTTTTAGATATTTCATATACTGAACTTATCAATATAATCAAAACACTTTATTAAACTTACTGCGCTGGATGTTTTTTTCTTGATTTTATCGACAGCAACTCCATGATCCGGTGACACTCTTATATACTTTAATCCCAGTGTTAAGTTTATTGCGTCGAATTTATATAATGCTTTGAAAGGGCCTAAAATTTGATCATGGTACATTCCAATTATTAAATCATAATTTTTATAATTATTTATAAAAATAGTATCTGAGGATAGAGGTCCATCTAGCTTGAATCCAGATTTTTTTAAATTCTTAATCGCAGGTATAATTATTTTTTTTTCTTCAGAATTCTTTCTTAATTCTGCATTGTGTGGATTTAGTCCCAGAACAGCAATTACTGGTTGTCTTTTAAAAGTTTTTTTAAACCAACTATTGATAACATTAATCTTAGTAATTATTAGTTTTTTATTAATTTTATTAGAAATAGACCTAATATCCAAATGAGTAGTAATGGGCGAGATCATCAATTCTTTATTCCTAATGATCATAACTTCTGAATTTTTATTAACTAAACATTTATTTGCTAAATATTCGGTCACACCAATTTTTTTATTTCCTAGCAAATTTTTGTTAATTGGACAATTAATGATGCCCGCAATTTGTTTATTTAGTGCTAATTTATGAGCTAAATCCAATGATTTTAAAACAAAAGGTTTCGCAGATTTTAAAGGCACTTTGAAAGGATCTTTATAATCTAGTTTAATATTTAAAATTTTCAATTCATTAGACTTGTTTAATTTAAATAAATTTTGTTCATTAGAAAGCTTAATATTATAATTTAGTTTTTTAAACTGATCTTTCAATAATTTGTAGTTTGATATTAAAATAATTCTTTTTTTTATTTTGTTTGGAAGTTTTTTCCAACACTTATAAATAATTTCTGAATTAATACTATTTGGATCGCCTCCTACTAAAACTATTTTTCTATTCATTTATATTCTACAAAATATTTATTTTTTATAATTGAAAGATGACTTATAGAATAAAGATTAAAAAGTTCATTTTCTTTTTGCTTTATCAATCTTTTTTTCATTTCATCTTTGTCTAAATCAGTCCTAGAGACTTTCCTTTCTTTATTTAGTTTTATTAATAAAATATTATTGGATTGTATGATTGGCTCACTTATATCTCCAGGGCTCATATTACTAACTAAATCAAAAATACTTTTGGATAAAGTTTTTATATTAATCCACCCCAGACTACCTTTTTCAGAAGAAGAACTTGAAACACTAAATTTCAAAGCAGTATTTTCAAAACCATTTTGTTTAATTTCATCAAAGATATTTTGTATAAATTTTTTATTATTTATGTTTTGGTTATTTAATAATTGTATTTCAGATAAATTTACTTCCTTAACTTCTAATTGATCTTTTAGCAGTGTTTCAATTTCATCATTTAAGGAATTTTCATTAACTTCTATCTTTTTAGAATATTTTTGATATATAAATTTTTGCCATCTAAATTCAGTTTTTAACTCATCTATAAATAGTTCAAAACTTACATTGTTTTGTATAAATAAATTTTTAAGTTTCGCAATATCATTTGAAGATATTTTACTCAAGTATTCGTTAATTCTATTTGTATCAATTTCAACATTGGTTTTCTTTAATTCATTTTCTTTTAATTTTATGTTTATTAAATTATCTAAAACTTGTTCTTTTAGTTTATCAATATTTTCCTGATTAATATTTGAATTATTAAGTATCAATGTCCTTAATATTTTATTTTTTATTTCAAAACTAGTTATTACTTCGTTGCCAACTTTTACTATAATTTTATTTTCAATTTTTGCATTTAGAATTCCATTTAAAAAAAAAATTAAGAAAAAAAATATTATAGAAATTTTATTTTTCATTTTCCTAATTTTGGAGTATTTATATTGCCAAAAGGAACCAGAGTAATTTTAAACATAAGCGAATCTTCAGGTTCTATTTCAGAGTCATTGTAAAATTCTCTTCGATAAACTAGTCCAGCTCTTAAACAATCATTTATATATTCATAGCTCAAGTTATAAAATTCAGAGGAGTCTGTAATTAAATTTCTTTTTGTCTCAAATGTAAACTCACCTTTGTTGCTATTTTTGATATTTAATTCTGTTTTAAAATAATCTTGATTTCCCATGTGTTTTTTTTCTCTTAAATAGTCAAAATTAATATTTAGAAGTCCTAAATTATAATTTAATCCTAATTCACTGAAATTCAAATCTTGATAATTTTGATCAACACCAAAATCATAACTAAATTTAAAATTATCATTTAAGCTATAATTGGTTGATCCAACTAAATCAGAAACTTTTTCATTTAAACTACTTTTATCTGGCATGTGATTATTGGCTTTTTCATTTATTATCTGGGCTAAAGAAAAATCAAAATTTCTACCATTTTTATTCTTAATCTCGTAATCTAACCCTAAAGTTCCGCTTAATCCTGTTTCATAATTATTAATGTTTGATACTCTATTTAAAGCAAAAGCATTATCAACATTAAGTCTACTATCTTCCGTTTCTTTTCTCATACTACCAGGCGCAAAACGTGTAAAAAATTTAGGTTTTAGATAATGTATTGAATTGTTATTAAATTTTGTGAAATTGATTTCTGAGAGAAAACCGAGTGATCCAAAAAGTTCACTTGTTGGGTTTTCTTTGTAAATATCTATATTTTTACTTTCATAATTGATATTTCTTACATTACCTAAAATTTTTGAGTTAATGCCAAATTTTGAGAAAATTCCGTTAGATTCCCAATTAAAATCATTCACTAAGAAATTGGTTAATTTGTTTGTATCATAATTATGAACTTTATAATTAGTTTGTAAAGAGAGGCTTCCAAAATTTTCAATTAATAAATTTTTATCTAGTGTAACTTCAGGTAAAATAAATTCATACTTATCTTCGTAATTGTCGCTTAAAGTTTCAAAAACACTTGCTTTTAAACTAAAAGATAAATTTTCTTCTTGATGCAAAAAATCAAATGAATTTTCAAGTGTTTCAGAATTATAATCAACAAGGTTAGAGTCAATTTTATATAATTTTAAATATTTATCTTGAGAGACATCTTGTAAATTAATGTTTAAAGTTCTTTCGTTATCATTATTGTTCGTAAAATTTTTTACAAATTTTGCAAAAAAGTGAGATTTTTCACCATCTTTTTTTGAGGAGCTTGTATTTTTGTATCCTTCTGTAAATCCAAAATCAGCCAATAAATCTGAGTCTTTTAATGCTTGATGATATTCACCTATAAATAATGGATTTTCAGAAGCATAAATTCTATTTGTAAATGTCAAGTTTTTATCTTTGCCAAGATCAAAAAAATATGGAACAGAAATTCCGCTACCTAAATTATTTGAGTTATATAAAGTTGGTGGCAAAAAGCCAGATCTTCTTTCAACAGTAGGGTCTGGATGTGATAATCTTGGAATGTAAAAAATTGGTATACTATAGACTTTTATTAAAGCATGTTCATAAAAAATTGTTTTTTTTACATTATCATGTAGCATTTTTTTTGACTGAATAGTCCAAGGTGGACATTTATCCCCTTCTCTAAAGCCACATAATGTAAAAATATTTTTTGTAAAACTACTTTTGCCATCTTTTAAATTCATTGTATTTGAAAATATTCTAGGTTTATTTCTTGAGTCTACTTTAAATTCTTTTTGATTTAAAAAAGTTTTGGCATCAGTTCCTAAAATTTCATTTTTTTTGGTATCAATATAGATTTGAGAAAATTCATATAAATTTTCATTCTTGTCTTCTATCTTTATAAAACCAATTGATTTAAACAATCTTTTTTCAAAAAAATACTCAAAATTATTTAAGAAAATTTTATTTTGATCTCCGTCTATTAAAAATGAATCCTCTTTAGAAAATATAATTTTTTTTTGATTGTCTAATGTTATATCTTTACCATCTAAAACATACTTTTCATTAGTAGTAATTTTAGTTTTGCCCTTAGTTTTTAAAATTTTTTTTTCTTCAAAATATTCAGCATATTCAGCTTCAATTGTATTTTTGTGATTATCTAAAATAGATATATTTTCTTTAACAATTAAAAATCCATCATTTTTATAATATTTAGCAAATTCACTTTTAATTATTTTATTTGCTGTTTTTACGATAACATTTTTTTCAAAAATAGTTGTATTTGTATTTTTATCAAAAGAAATATTTTTAGCTTCTATTGTCATATTTTCAGCAAATATCTTGCTAAAAAAAAACATTGAAAAAAAAATTATAAAAAAATTATTTTTCATTTATTTGAATTACTCCGATAAAAGCAAATAAACTTAAAGCAATTACTGGTGTCCATATTGATAAAGTTAAAGGTATTCTGTCTGTTTTTCCAAGCGCAAAAGATAAATCCTTAAAATAATAGATCAAAACAGTTAGAATTAAACCAATTATGATAAATTTATAATTTTCAGACCGTTTCATTGTGTGCATTGCTAAGATAGATGCTAAAGCTGTCATTAAAAATAAGTAAAAAGGTAAAGTCATCATGGAATGTAAAGTTTGGTTTAAAAATTGTTTATTGTATCCTCTAGTAATCAAGTTATTTAAATTAGTCAAAATCTCTAGAAATGAAAATGTGTCAGAATTATTAAATAATGAAACTATGCTATCATAATTATAATTTGATTTTATTTCATAAATTTCTAGCATTTCTTTTTTAACAAGACCTTCTTCTGATTTATAAATCTCGACGTCTTTTAAAATCCAGTTATAAGTCTTAATGTCAGCAGATTTAGATAAAATTTTTCTTTTTAAATTAAAATTTTCATCTAATTCAAAGATTTCAACATTTTCAATTATAGACATCTTAGGATTATTAGAGGTAACAAATCTTTCTCTATCATCTAGGGTTTCTTTAATCCATAATCCATTTTTATTTACAGTCACAAGATGATCTATATCCTTAGCATAGCTTGATTTTGTTTTTTCATAATACTTAACCAAAGATGAAGTTACGGGATTTATAAAAAACAAAATTAACCATCCAAATAAAAATGAAGTAAAAGCTAAAATTAAAAATATTTTTATATTTGAATAACCGTAAATTTTAAGTGTTAACAATTCCTTATTATTTCTAATTTTAACCATAAACCAAATACTCGAGATAAATAGAATGAAAGGCAAAAGTTTAATCATAAGACTGGGCACGAATATACTTGTAAGTAATAATGGTGTTAAAATACTTACATTAGAGTTTTTAAAAAATTCTATTTCTTCGAAAAGATTTAAAATTATTCCAAAACAATAAAATACTGAAAATATAATTAAAAAATTTTTAAAAAAATTTTTTAAAAGATAATTGAAAATTATATTATTCATTTTAGTTTTTTGAAAATTTGTAAACTAGCAAAGGGTATAAAATAAAAAAAATTGTAATTGGTGTAAAAATGTAAATGTATTTAATTAAAATATTTGTTCCAGTGTACTTTAAAATTAATTCAATGAAAACTAATAATAAAAAACTATATAAAAAAATTGATTTTTTATTAGATAAAAATTTTTTTTTATTTAAAAGTAAAAATGAACAGATTAATGCAATTATTGGTATGTAAGTAGGTAGAATTATTCGTCTTATTAATATAGGTACAATTTCTTTTTTAACTTCTGTATTACAAAATTTATAATTGTAACTTAATTTAGAAAAACACTTTAAAAGTTTGAATGTGGAAGTTTCCTGTAACTTTAAATCTTTTATTACATTAGTTGAAAGATTATCTAAGTTTATACTAAGCTGTTCAAATTTAAATATTTCCGTTTCTGCTTTATTTTTTTTGTAAGATATTATTTGGCCATTTAATAAAAATAATTTTTTTTGATTTACTATTCCTTTTTCAGCTATTATTGAGGTATTGCTACTATCAGTAACGCTTGAAGAAAATTTTTTTAAGTTACCTCCTGCATCATGTATAAAAATATTCTGAATCTCGTTATTGATTTTTTTATCAACATAAAAAGTCATACCTTTGAAAGAGTCGGAAAATTGTTGATTTCTTATAGTGGGCAAAAAAGAATTAAAAGTACTTTTGCTCAGCATATCTCTTGATTTACTTAAAGCTAGTGGTGTTAAATAAACTGAGAATATCAAATAAAGTATAGCTACTGTAAAAGATGAAAATAACAATAAGTTAACTATTATTATTTTTTTTACCCCGGAAGTCCATAAAATGATAAACTCACTATTATTTAAGTTCTTGATGACAAAGATAATAATTGCTACTAGAAAAGCTAAAGGAAAAAATTTTGGAGCAATGCCAAAAATATTTAATATTGAAAATTTAAAATATGTACTAAGTGAGTAGCCATTATCCACTATCAATTCTAAAAAATTTACAGCTCTTACAGTAAAAGCTATTAGCGATAGAGCAAAAATTATAGTTAAAAATGTTTTAAATATATCGATATAGTAATTATGGTAAATTTTATTCTGAAACATTTTAATAATTTGTATATGAATAATTCATTCATAAATTAAATTCAACTTAAGAGTGAACCTAGTAAAATTTAACGTTGAAATATGGCATAATTGAACATATATAGCTAAGAACTTAACAGTAGTTTTAGAAAATTATGTCTATCAAAATCAGTTATCAGAAAAAATCTACAAATAATATCACAGCTAACGTCGTTTTATTTACCAATGACAAATTTAATACCAATAATTTAAAAAAATATATCCCTAAATCAGAATATTTATATGTTAACGATTTATTGAAAACAAGCGACCTAAAAAAAAAAGTGCTCGTTTTTAAAGTTAATTCAAAAAAAAAAATAATTTTAATTTCAATCAAAGAAAACTTAAAAACATCAGATATAGTAAATTTAGGAGCAGAGTTTTATGGTCATATAAATCATGAAGAAAAAAGTGAATATTTTTTAAACTCTGACTCTCTGGTAGGCAAATTTGGGAATTTCTTAGGTTATTTTCTTCATGGACTGAAATTAAAATCTTATGAATTTAAAAAATATAAAACGAAAAAAAAATTAAGGATTATAAATATTAATGTCGTAGGAACAAAAAACAAACCATCAACTCAAAACCAGTTAAAATTTAAAGCCATAGAGGAAGGAACTTTTTACGCAAGAGATCTAGTTTCAGAACCTGGAAATATTTTACATCCAGATGAATATGCAAAAAGATTAAACTCTTTGAGAAAAGACGGTTTAAAAATCAATATTTATGATAAAAAAAAATTAAAAAAACTTGGCATGAATGCTTTACTTGGTGTGGGAATGGGAAGCATAAGAGGATCTTATCTAGTAACGATGGAGTGGAACGGAGCTAAAAATAATTCAAAACCATTAGCATTTGTAGGAAAAGGAGTTACTTTTGATACAGGAGGTTACTCTTTAAAACCAGCAAGATTCATGGAAGATATGACATATGATATGGCAGGTTCTGCCGCAGTAGTTGGTTTAATGAAAAGTTTAGCATTAAGAAAAGCAAAAATTAATGCCGTAGGAGTCGTGGGTCTCGTGGAAAATATGGTAAGCGGGGTAGCTCAAAGGCCTGGAGATATAGTAAAATCTTACAGTGGAATAACTATAGAAGTTTTAAATACAGACGCAGAGGGCAGATTAGTTTTAGCTGACGCATTAAGTTTTACTGAAAAAAAATTTAAACCAAAACTAATAGTTGATTTAGCTACTCTGACCGGAGCAATAATAGTTTGCCTTGGTTCTGAATATGCAGGTCTTTTTTCTAACGATGATAAACTTTCCAAACAAATCATAAATGCTGGTGAAAAAATTGAAGAAAAATTATGGAGAATGCCTTTACATAAAAATTATGATAAGCTTATGAATTCTAAAAATGCTGATGTACAAAATATAAATTATGTAGGTGGCGCTGGCTCAACAACTGCCGCTCAATTTTTGCAAAGATTTATTTTAAACAAAACACCTTGGGCTCATTTAGATATAGCTGGTATGGCTTTTTCAAAATATGGTGGAGCACTAAACTCAGGAGGCGCAACAGGTTTTGGAGTTAGATTACTAAATCAATTAATAGAGGAGAGTTATGAGTAATATTGAGCAAACTTTATCAATAATTAAACCAGATGCAGTAGAGAGAAATTTAGTCGATGATATTAAAAATATCTTTAAAAAAAATAATTTAGATATTAAAGAAAGCAAAAAAATACATATAAACAAAGAAGAAGCGGCTGAATTTTATAAAGTTCACCAATCTAAACCTTTTTATAATGATTTATGTGCCTATCTTTCTTCTGGGCCAGTCGTAGTAATGATTTTGGAAGGTGACAACGCAGTTATGAAGAATAGAAAAATTATGGGCGCAACCAATCCTAAAGATGCAGAGGCAAATACAATTAGAAAATTATACGGAATTTCAATAGACAAAAACTCCGTTCACGGTTCAGACTCTGTCGATAATGCAATTAAAGAGATAAAATTCTTTTTTAAAAACTAGAATTCCTAAAAATTTTTATAATCGCTTCTGGAAAAGCTAAGTGCTCTAGCTTTTGAGTTTTTTTCTTTAAGATTGTTTCATCATCTTTAACATTAAGAAAAAAAGACTTTTGTATAATTGTATTACCACTATCTAACTTTTTATTAACATAGTGAACTGTGCAACCAGCTTTTGTTTCTTTATTTTTTATCATTCTAGAGAAAGTATTTAATCCTTTAAATTTTGGTAGCAGAGAAGGGTGTATATTAATAATTTTTTTTTGATAATTTTTTATTAAATTATTTGAAATAATTTTCATATATCCAGCAAGACAAATAAAAGAAATTTTATATTTTTTTAAATATAATAAAATTAGATTATCATACAGCCTGTAATTTGTATTTATATAGATATATGGTATTTTATATTTCTTTGCATAACTGATACCGAAAGCTTTTTTTTTATTACTTATTACCAAACTTATTTCGATAGGAAAATTGACGTCTCTTGATTTAATTATGAGATTTTTAAGATTTGAACCTTTTCCTGAAATAAAAATGCAGGTTTTTTTTTTTACCATTTTAAAGAGTTTGATAAATTTATTTTCTTTTTATGATTAGAAACATAACCAATTTCATAAGGCATGAATTTTTTAGGAAATATTTTTTTTATTTTCTGTATATTTTTTTTGGGTACAATTAAACAAAATCCTACTCCACAATTAAAAGTTCTTATCATTTCATGGTCTGAGATATTTTTAGATTTTAACCATTTAAAAATTTTTATTATTTTAATTTTTGAAAGATCAATATTTAAAGATAAATTTTTGGGAATAGATCTCATAATATTTTCAACTAACCCCCCACCTGTTATATGTGCTGCAGCATTAATTAGATTTCTATTTGTTAAATTTAAAATCTCTTTAGTATAAATTTTAGTAGGTTTTAAAATTTCGTTTTTTAAATTTCTTGGAAGTTTATTTTTTTTTAAAATTGATCTTACTAATGAAAAACCATTAGAGTGTATCCCGTTTGAGGGTATTGCTAAAATAATATCATTTTTATTTACTTTATTCTTGTCCAGAATTTTTTTTTTAGAAACTATTCCAACACTGAAACCCGCTAAATCAAATTTATCTTTTGAATAAATTCCAGGCATTTCTGCGGTCTCTCCACCAATTAATTTGCAGCCAGATATTTTACACCCTTTAAAAATCCCATTTAAAATCTTCTTAGTTTTATTTAAATTAAGTTTACCAACAGCAATATAATCTAAAAAAAATAACGGCTTTGCTCCTTGAACTATTAAATCATTAACGCACATAGCCACTAAATCAATTCCAATTGTATCGAATTTCTTAAATTTATTGGCTAAATCAATTTTAGTACCAACACCATCAGTGCAAGATACTATTACGGGGTCCTTAATTTTAATATTGCTGATATCAAATAATGAACCAAATCCTCCTATTATATCTTTACTAGAAGAACTGTTCGTTTTTTTGACACTTTTTTTTGATACTTTAGATATGTGTTTTACTAACTTATTAGCTAACGATATGTTAACACCACTATTTTTATAACTATTTTCATTTCTTTTCATTTATAAATTGATAATTAATTTTTATGAAATTTTACAAAATAATATTTATTTTAATTGTTTTTTTTAAAACTGAAACTCTTTTTTCAGAAAATAACTTGTTTAATGTTGACAATATTCAACTAGAAAAAAATGATAAAACTACAAATAAAGCCATATCTGATCTAGCAATTAAAAAAGGGTTTCAGAAATTAATCACTAAAATTCTATTAAAAGAAGATATCAATAAGCTTTCGGATTTAAATTTTTCGTCTATTAAACAGTTAGTAACATATTATCAGAGAAAAAATACCCTAAGTTCAAAAAACAATATTGAATTAGTAAACTTTAACATTTCATTTGATAAAGATAAAATACATAATTTATTTTACAAAAGAGGCATCTTATATTCTGAAATTTCTGATAAAGAATTATATATTTTACCTATTTTAGTAAAAGAAAACGAAATCTTTGTTTTCAATAATAATTACTTTTATAAAAATTGGAATAAAGTTTACAATAATGATTTATTTGATTTAATTGATTTTATTCTACCCTTAGAAAATATTGAAATTATAAAAAAAATAAATGACAACCGAAGCAGTTTGATAAGTTTAAATATAATCGAACTATTCCAAGAATATTCAAATAAAAATTTAGCTTTAATTTTAATTGAGGATAGTAAAACTAGTAATGAGAAAATATACATTAATACAATTATCCAAGATAAAAAAATATCAAAAAGTTTAGATATAAAAAAACAAAATCTTAGCTCATTTGAATTTTATGAGAAAATAATTACTGAAACTAAAAAAGAACTCATTAACTTAGTTAAATCTAACAACTTAATTGATATTAGAACACCTTCATTTTTAAGCACGAGGTTGAAAATTTATAATAAAAGTAATTTAGTAGAATTAAAAAAAAAAATAAAAAAAATTAAATCAATTGAAAATATTTATGTTCAAGAATTTAATAAAGATAATATGAATTTAAGAATTAAATATTTAGGAAAATTAGATAAATTGATTAATGCACTAAAAAAAGAAAATATTAATTTACAATTAATTAATGATCAATGGATTATAAAAACTTTATAAATAATGGACCAACTTACATTTAAATTCCCATTTTCAAAAAAATATTATGAACAAGATTTTTTTGTGTCCAACAACAATTTTTCTGCTTATAAATTAGTAGAAAATTGGCCTAATTGGCCTGGATGCTGGTTAAATATTTTTGGGCCTAAAGGATCAGGAAAAACACATTTAGCAAAAATATTAGAAAAAAAAATAAATAAAGTTAAATTAATTGAAGCTAAAGATATTAAAAATGAAATAATACAAGATTTAAATAATTTAGAATGTTTAATTATTGATAGTTATAACAGAAATATTGATGAAAAATTATTATATTCAATTTTAAACGAGTCTAAACAATTAGAAAATTATATATTAATTAACTCAATTTCCTCAATGAACAATACTAATTTTAAATTAAAAGACCTTGAGTCTAGAATAGGAAGTTTTTTATTTTTTGGCATTGAGCCCCCAACTGATGATCTATTAAAAGTAGTTATTTCAAAAATGCTTTCAGATAAACAAATAAGTATTAACCCAAAGATTACAGATTTTATAATTAATAATGTGGAAAGGTCTTACGATAAAATGTTTAAATTTCTTAAGGATGTCGATGAATTATCTTTATCTACTGGTAAATCAATCAATATTAATTTAATAAAAAAAGTATTAAACAAATGAATAAATATAGAACTCATAACTGTTCAGAACTAAGTGAAAAAGAAATTGATAAAAGTGTTATTCTTTCTGGCTGGTTACACAGAATAAGAGATCATGGAAATTTATTATTTATAGATTTACGTGACCACTATGGAATGACACAATGTGTAATCGAGAAAAATAATGATTATTTTTCAATTTTAGAAAAATCGAAACCAGAGTCAGTTCTTAAAGTAATCGGCAAAGTAGTTAAAAGATCAAGTGGAACCGAAAATTTAGAACTAAAAACTGGTAAAATTGAAATCTCTATAGATTCAATAGAAGTTTTATCTTATGCAAAAGAATTACCTATGCCAGTATTTGGCGAACAAGATTATCCTGAAGAGATAAGATTAAAATATAGATTTTTAGACTTAAGAAGAGAAGAAATGCACAAAAATATAATCTTAAGATCAAAAGTAATTTCTTTTATAAGGTCTGAAATGTTAAAATTAGGTTTTCTTGAATATCAAACTCCTATCTTAACCTCTTCGAGCCCAGAAGGTGCAAGAGATTTTTTAGTTCCAAGCAGATTAAATCCAGGAAAATTTTATGCACTACCTCAAGCTCCACAACAATTTAAACAATTAATCATGGTTTCTGGTTTTGATAAATATTTTCAAATTGCCCCATGTTTTAGAGATGAAGATGCAAGAGCTGATAGAAGTCCTGGTGAATTTTACCAATTAGATTTAGAAATGTCATTTGTTGATCAAGATGATATATTTAATATTGTAGAAAAATTAATGGTGAATGTATTTAAAAATTTTTCATCAAAAAAATTGCTAAGTGATAAATTCCCAAGAATTCCCTATAAAGAGTCCATGAAAAAATATGGAACTGATAAACCGGATTTAAGAAATCCTTTAACCATTGAAGATCTTACCCAGATATTCAAAAGAGATGATGTTAAATTTGATATATTCAAAAAACTTGTAAAAACTGGCTCAATTGTAAGAGCAATAATAACTAAAAATACAAAAGATAAACCTAGAAGTTTTTTTGACAATATAGATAAATGGGCAAAAGAGCAGGGAGCTTCTGGTCTAGCATATTTTACTTTAGAAAAAGATATTGAAATCAAAGGCAAGGGACCTGTTGGAAAATTTTTTAGCGAAGACTCTCTTAAAGAAATAATGAAAAATTATAGAGCCGAAATAGGTGATAGTATATTTTTTGCATGTGGAAAAGAAAAAGAAATTGAAAAAATTTTATCTTTAGCTAGAGACAAAATAGCAGAAGATTTACAAATTATCGATAAAGATAAATTTGCATTTTGTTGGATTGTTGATTATCCAATGTATGAATTTGATGAAAATTCTAAAAAAATTATATTTAGTCATAATCCGTTTTCAATGCCGCAAGGCAAAATAGAAGAATTAAATTTTGAAAAACCGTTAGAAATTAAAGCATATCAATATGATATTGTTTGTAATGGCATAGAATTGTCCTCTGGCGCTATAAGAAATCATATACCAGAATTAATGTATAAATTATTTAATGTGGCAGGTTATAGCAAAAAACAAGTTGATGAAAAGTTTAGTGGAATGATTAATGCATTTAGCTATGGTGCTCCTCCACACGGAGGCATTGCTCCAGGAATTGATAGAATAGTTATGCTGCTTGCGCAAAAAGAAAATATCAGGGAAGTGACTTTATTTCCAATGAACCAAAATGCTCAAGATCTCATGATGCAAGCCCCATCAGAAGTTGATGAAATTCAATTAAAAGAACTAAGTATAAAAAAAATCATTAAAAAAAATTAATTTTTAGTTTTTAGATTTATCCTAACATCTGATAAATCAACTAATTTTTCTTCATAGTTACTTCTAACAAAACCCTTAGAAGTTATATTTTTTACAATTTTAAGAAATTTATCCTCACCATTATCTACATCTAAATTTTTTGAACTTGCTATTGAAGGTGTGTGAGCTAAATCCTCTTTTCCTAAATATGAAATGGCTAGTTCTCTAAAAACATAATCAAGTATTGAAGAAGCGCTAAGTATCCTATCATTACCAATCACGTTACCAGATGGTTCAAACTTAGTATCAATAAAGGCATCTACATATTCTTCAAGTGGAACCCCATATTGTAATCCTAGAGATATCGCTATTGCAAAATTATTCATCATTGCTTTAACAAGTTCGCCTTCTTTATTTGTATCTATGAATATTTCACCAATTTTTCCATCATCGTACTCCCCAGTGTGCAGATAAACTTTATGATCACCAATTTGCGCTTTTTGAATATACCCTTTACGTCTATCTGGCATTTTATAACGGGCATTGCCTTTGATTTTTAAATCAGCTGTATTAATTTCTTGATTTTTTTTAGTATTTTTTATTTGACTTGAAATGTTCATGGATGAACTCTTATCTAATTTGGGACTATTTGGCTTTTCTTCCTTTTTACTGCCAATTTTTTTTGTTTTTCGGTTATTAAGTTTTACATCAATAACCTCAACCTCACCATCAGTTCTTTGATCAATTTTGGATAATTCGATGTCGTCCAAATTATTTAAATTATGTACGGTTTTAAAAGTGCAAGTGTAGTAAGTTTCAACAATGTATTTTTTCATAAATTTTATGGAATCTCTTTATTAAGATATATATTAATTGTATAAGGTGTCTATTATTTAATAATGCAATTAGTAATTGTGTGGATTTAAACTTGTTATATGAACTTAAAAATAATTTTTATTTGGTGGTATAAACAAAATTTTGGAACTTTTTTAAAAACCTTATTTTTTGGAAAATTCGTTGGTTCTGATGAGTTTGGAAATAAATATTATAAAAGTAAAAAAAATGAACGCTGGGTAATTTATGCTAAAAATATTGAGGCAACCAAAATCGCCTCAGACTGGTATTTATGGATGCACCATACGATAGATAAAATACCAGACCTTAAAGAAATTAAATACACTTGGCAAAAAAAACATTTAGAAAATCAATCAGGCTCAAGAAATATTTTTAAACCTACTAAAATAAAAAAAACAGATAATAATAAAAAATATGAAACTTGGAAATAAAATTATTAAAATTTTTATTTTATTTTTTTTTCTTTTAAATATATCATTTGCTGAGGATAAAATATTATCAACTCCTTTAATTAATGAAGAACAAATAATTCCAAGTTTTGAGGAGCCTGTAGAAGAGACGAAAACATTTCTATAAATCAAAATTTAAAAGAAAAAAAGAAGCCCCCTGAATTAAAATCGTCCCAAGCAACATTGATTGGCCTTGATAAAATCACTGCAAAATCCTCTCAACTTATTATTAATTTAAATGAAAGCTTAAAATTTGGACCTTTAGAAATTAAAATTCTTAAATGTGGGAAGGTTAAAGTAAATAATATAATTGATAGTGTTGCATACATGCAGGTCAAAGATTTAACTAAAAACGAAAATGAACAAGTATTTATATTTAATGGTTGGACATTTGCTTCGGATCCTAGTTTAACACCTTTTGATCATGCAATTTATGATCTACAATTACTGAACTGCAATAAAGCTTAATAGAATTTTTCCTTACCTAACCAGTTTGTATCAAAATCAGAGGTGACAAATTTTTTGTGATTTAATATTTTTTTATGTAAATCAATTGTGGTTGTTATTCCCTCTAAAACAAATTCATCAAGCGATCTCAATGTTCTTTGAATAGCCTCAGTTCTATTTCTACCCTTGCAGATAACTTTAGCAATTAAACTGTCGTAGTAAGGTGTTATTTTACAACCCTGAAAAACTGAACCGTCTACTCTTGTTCTAAAACCCGAGGGCTGATGACAAACACTGATTGTTCCAGGGCTTGGTTGAAAATCTAACGCAGGATTTTCAGCATTTATTCTACACTCGATAGTATGACCCCTTGGATTAATATCGCTCTGTTTTAGAGCTGTATCTCCTGTAAAAGCAATCCAAAGCTGTTCTTTTACTATATCAATACCTGTTTGCATTTCTGTTACAGGATGCTCAACTTGAACCCTTGTATTCATCTCAAGAAAATAAAATTTACCATTTTCGTAAATAAATTCCACGGTACCAGCTCCCTCATAATTTATTTGTTCGACCATTTTTACAGTTTTTTCAAATAAATCTTTTCTTATTTTGTCAGTTAAGACTGGGCTAGGTGTTTCCTCAATTAATTTTTGATGTCTTCTTTGAACAGAGCAATCTCTTTCAGCCAAATGTACAGTTTTATTTTTACCTGACATAACCTGAACTTCAATGTGTCTAGGGTTTTTAAAATACTTTTCTATATATAATTCGTCATTATTAAAAAATTTTTTTGCTTCAGATTTAGCAGTAAGAAATAAATTTTCTAATTGACTTTCTTCATCAACAATCTTCATACCTTTTCCACCACCACCTCCAGCTGCTTTTATCAAAATTGGATAGCCAATATCTTTACATATTGATCTAGCTTCATCGATAGATTTGACTCCTCCATCGGAACCTTCAATTACAGGTAAACCAAATTTTTTTGCAATTTTTTTTGCTTCAATTTTATCTCCCATTTTTGAAATTATTTCAGCACTAGGTCCTATGAATTTTATACCGTGTTTATTTACAATTTCAGAAAATTTTGCATTTTCAGATAAAAAACCATAACCAGGATGAATTGCTTCTGCGCCCGTTAAATCTACTGCCGACATTATAGATGAAATATTTAAGTAACTATTTTGCGGTTGATGTGACCCTATACAAACACTTTCATCAGCTAGTCTTACATGCATCGAGTCCGAGTCTACATCGGAGTGAACTGCTACAGTTTTTATTCCCCATTCTTTACAAGCTCTAATAACTCTAACAGCTATTTCTCCTCTATTAGCTATTAAAACTTTTTTAAACATTATTTTACTTAAGGATAACTAAAGTTTGACCGAATTCAACAGGCTGACCATCTTCGATTAAAATTTTTTTGACCTCACCGTCTGCTGTTGAAGGAACATGATTCATTGTTTTCATTGCTTCAACAATCATAACAGTTTGACCTTTTTTTATTTTATCTCCAACTTCAACAAATTTTTTAGCCCCTGGTTCCGCAGCTAAGTATGCCGTTCCTATAATTGGAGACTTAACTCTTACTCCATCAGTATCATCAGAAGATTTTAACACTGCTTTATTTTGTGAAACTACGGCACTTGTTTTTAGTTGTTCAACTCCTTTAGATAGTTTTGAAACTTTAATTTTCGTTTGACCTTCTTGATATTCTAATTCTGTAAGATCAAATTCTTTGAGATTATCTACTAATTCTTTTATTAATTTTTTATCAATTTTCATTTTTTTAAAAATTTGCTCATAGCGTTTAAGGACATAATATAACCATTAGCCCCAAAACCACATATAACTCCTCTAGCAACTTTACTTATTAAAGATTTATGTCTAAATTCTTCTCTATTATAAATATTGCTAATATGCAATTCTATAATAGGAATTTTTAATATTTTTAAAGCATCATGAATGGCTATGGAAGTATGAGTATAACCTCCAGCATTGATGATTAAACCGTCTTGATCAAGCCTGGAATTTTGAATTTTCTCAACTAATTCTCCTTCAATATTTGATTGAAAAAAAGATAGTTTGATATTATTTGTACTTGAATATTCACTACAACTTTTTTCAATATCTTTTAAAGTAAAACTTCCATATTGATTTTTTTCTCTTTCACCTAAAAGGTTGAGATTTGGTCCATTAAGAATTATAATTTTATTCATAAATTTCTTAATATTGAATAACTTAATTATGGCAAAAATACAATTAAATGGAAAAAAGATAGTTATTAAATCAAACTATTCATTATATGATCTTTTAAAAAAATATAATTTAATTAACAAAAAAGTTGCGATTGAACATAATGGAGCAATTATTCCAAAAATTAAATATAAGAAAAAAAATTTAAAAAATAACGATAAAGTAGAAATAGTTCATTTTATAGGTGGAGGATAAACTGAAAATAGATGATTTAAAAGTTGGTGGAAAAAAACTTAAATCTAGACTTATAGTAGGAACAGGAAAATATAAAAGCTTCTCTGAAACTGCTCAAGCTGTGCTAGCCTCAGGTGCGGATATGGTAACAGTTGCTGTAAGAAGGGTTAACATTTTAGATAAAAAAAAACCAATACTAACAGATTATTTAAACCCAAAAAAAATAATTTTTTTACCAAATACCGCTGGTTGTTTTAATTCTGAAGAGGCGTTAAGAACATTAAGATTAGCGCGTGAGATGGGAGGGTGGAAATTGGTAAAACTTGAAGTTTTAGGAGATAAAAAAACACTTTACCCCGATATGATTGAAACCATCAAGTCTACTAAAATACTAGTTAAAGAAGGTTTTAAGGTAATGGTTTATTGTACAGACGATCCATTGTTAGCAAAAAAATTAGAAGATAATGGTGCTTCGGCTATTATGCCATTAGCTTCCCCAATTGGATCAGGTTTAGGTTTGCAAAATACAGTAAATATTTCGTTAATAATAAAACAGTCAAAAGTACCAGTTATAGTCGATGCTGGAATTGGAACAGCTTCTGATGCAACAATTGCAATGGAATTAGGTTGTGACGGTGTTTTAATTAATAGTGCAATTGCAAATGCAAAAAAACCGATTTTAATGGCTAAAGCTTTTAAAGATGCCGTAGTTTCTGGAAGAAATTCATACTTAGCTGGAAGAATGAATAAGAATTATTTTGCGTTAGCAAGTTCACCATCTAAAGGATTAATTTAATTTTTTTTTTCTAATCCAAAGAGTTCTAATTTTTTTAACAGATTTAACTTTTTTAACTTTACTCTTTTTGATTTGTTTATTTTTTTCTTTAACAAATTTCTTTTTTGTTTTAATTATTGGTTCCAGTAAATTAATATTTTCTACTGTATTGATAATTTTTTTTGATTTATTAAGTAAGTCAATTTTATATTCAGGAATAATAAATTTTTCACCTGTCAATATATTCACATCAAAAGAATATTTTTTTTGAAAATATTTTAATTCTTCAATAAAATTTCTTTCTATAAAAATTTTTACTTTTTCCGGAATATAGGTATTAATTATTTTAACTTTATCAGCAAAAGCTAAGTACTGGATTTTTTTCAAAATTTTTTGTGAGAATGAAGAAAGAGATAATTGTGTTTCCCATTTAATTGATGCTTCACGTAATCTTTGTCTTGTCATTTCAAGTAAACCAAAATTACTTATTCGTCCAATTTGTATTCTAGCCCTATCTTTTCTTATGCTTTCTCTCATTTTTTTTTCAACCAATCTTCTGTTGTAAAAATTAATCATATCGATGAAATCAATAACAATAAGACCAGATAAATCTCTTAATTTAATTTGATGTGCAATTTCTTCTGCAGCTTCTAAGTTCGTATTTAAAGCAGTTTTTTCAATATTAATTTGTTTAGTTGATTGACCAGAATTTATATCAATAGAGACAAGAGCCTCTGTTGGGTTAATAACTATGTATCCACCAGACTTTAGTTTAACTGTTGGTTCGTAAATATTAGTTAACTCTTTTTCTATATTAGCGTCATAAAATAATGGAATTTTACCTCTATATTTCTTAATATTTTTTAAATTTTTTGGCATTAATTCTTTCATAAATTTTTTTGCTTTTTGATAAGCTTCATTACCATCAATATAAATATTTTTTGTATCATTGTCATAAGTATCTCTTAGAGTTCTTTTAATAATATCTCCTTCTTCATAAACTAGGGACGGGGCATTGGAGTCTAAAGCTTTTTCTTTTATTTTTTCCCAAGTTTTTAATGTATTTTGAAAATCTTTTTCAATTTCATTCTTTGTTTTATTAGCTCCAGCTGTTCTTACAATTACACCCATGCTTTTTGGTATATCTATTTCATTAAGTATATTTCTTATTTTTTTTCTGTCTGTAGGATTAAAAATTTTTCTTGATATTCCCCCACCTTTAGCAGTATTAGGCATTAAAACCATATACTTACCAGCAAGAGAGATAAAAGTGGTTAATGCAGCTCCTTTTTGTCCTCTTTCTTCTTTGATTACTTGAATTAAAATTACCTGACCTGGTTTAATAACTTCTTGAATTTTATATCTTTTAATACCGAATGAAGATTTAACTTTGTCTCTGTATTCCTGCTTGGAATTTTCATTTCCATTTTCTTCTGTTTTTTCATCTTTATTTTCAAGCTGGTTTTCAGATTGTGAACTCTCTTGACTATTCTCAATTGTTTTATCTTTCAATTCCTCTCTAATTTTTTCTTCAGCTATTCTTATTTTTTCTTTATCTTCCGATGGTAATTGATAATAGTCTGATTGAATATCGTTAAAGGCCAAAAAACCGTGTCGTTCTCTGCCAAAATTTACAAACGCTGCCTGCAAAGAAGGCTCAACTCTACTTACTGTTGCTAAATAAATGTTATTTTTAAAGTTTAAATTATTTTTGTCTTCAATCTCATATTCTTCAATAGAGTCACTTGATTTAAGAACAATTCGTGTTTCATTTGGATGCGATGCATCGATGTATAAATTTTTTTCCATTTAGTAAGAATTCCTTTTAATTTATTAAAATTTGATGTTTTTTGATTTAACATAAGTTTATTTTATACAATTTTGTGTATAAATACACGATTTTAATTATCCTATGCCCAAAGATAGTCAGAATTGTCATTATAAATAATCTTAATGGTAAAAATTATCAATTTTTCAATAAAATTCGTAATAATATTTTTTATAATTCTATTTTTTTTTGTTTTTTCAACATTATGGTATTTTTCAGTAGGTTTACCTGACTATAAAAAACTATCAAATTATCAACCTCCTATATCAAGTAGAGTTTATTCGGAGGATAATAATTTAATTGCTGAATATTCTTTAGAAAAAAGACTATTTATTCCTTTTGAGTCTGTGCCCGAAAAAGTTATAAACTCGTTTCTTTCTGCAGAGGATAAGAATTTTTTTAGTCACCCAGGTATAGATGCTAAAGGTATATTGAGGGCTGTACTAAAAAATATAAAAAATATTTCACAAAATAAACGATTAGAAGGCGCATCAACTATTACGCAACAAGTAGCAAAAAACTTTTTACTTACAAATGAAGTTTCTATGAAAAGAAAAATTAAAGAGGCAATTTTAGCTTTTCGTATTGAAAGAGCGTATACAAAAGAAAGAATTTTAGAACTTTATCTAAATCAAATTTATTTAGGCCAGGGAACCTATGGAATAGCCGCAGCCAGTCTAGAATATTTTGACAAATCAGTTAAAGAATTAAACTATTCGGAGGCTGCTTTGTTAGCTGCCTTACCAAAAGCGCCTAGTAAATATAACCCTTACAGATATCCTGACGTAGCAAAATTTAGAAGGGATCTAGTTCTTGAAAATCTAGAAGAAAATAAATTTATTTCAAAAAAAGAATTAAATGAATTTAAAAATTTAAAACTTAAACTTAAAAGAAGAAAAATTGAGATAGTAAATGAAGCAAATTCATATACAGAAGAAGTTAGAAGATTAGTAAAAGATATATATGGCTTTGAAAAACTTTATTCTCAAGGCCTAAGTATAAAAACCCCATTAAGAATAAATTATCAAATTCAAGCCTTAAAATCTCTTAGGAAAGGCATAGAAGATTATGATCGCAGACAAGGCTGGAGAGGCCCAATAACAAATAAAATTAAAAATAAAAAATGGGAGAATATAATTTCACAATACACACTTGATCCAACCTTAAAATGGCATTTAGCAGAGATTACTTCTGTAGCTAACAATGAAATAAAATTTGAGTTACTTGATAAAAAAACTACAACGACAAAAAATTTTTTTATTTTAAGTGATGTAAAATGGTCTATTCCAAAAAACAAGACAATAAAAGATATTCATGAAATTGGAGATATTCTATTTGTAAAAAAAAAAGAGAAACAATGGCAATTAAAACAATATCCCAAAGTCAATGGAGGAATTATTGCTTTAGATCCTTTTACTGGCGAGGTACTTGCTTTAGCTGGCGGTTTTAATTTTAAAAAAAGTGAATTTAATAGAGTTACGCAAGCCAAAAGACAACCTGGATCTGCATTTAAGCCAATAGTTTATGCCGCAGCTTTAGAAAAAGGTTTTGCCCCGAATTCTGTAATTCTTGATGCACCATTTGTTGAAAGTCAGGGCGTGGGATTAAAAAATTGGAAACCAGAAAATTATGGAAAAAAATTTTATGGTCCATCAACTTTTAGAAAAGGTATTGAATATTCAAGGAATTTAATGACTGTTAGAATTGCAAAAATTTTAGGTTTAGAGGAAATTTTGAATTTATCAAAAAAATTAAATATTTATGATGAAATACCGGAATTATTATCTGTATCATTAGGGTCAGCAGAAACTACATTAATGAATTTAACTAGCGCTTATGCCCCATTTGTTAATGGAGGAACTAAAATTGAACCTAAATTAGTTTCCAGGATACAAGATCGAAGAGGAAAAACTATTTTTAAAAACAAAAATAGAGAATGTATAGGCTGCGACAAATTTATAAACGAAGAAAATGAACTTCCAAAAATTGAAAATAATAGCCAAAAAGTAATTAGTAGGGAGACTGCTTATCAAATAACATCTATACTGCAAGGAACTGTTGAAAGAGGAACTGCCAAAAAATTAAAAGCTTTGAAAGTGCCTTTAGCCGGTAAAACCGGAACTACTAATAATAATTATGATGCGTGGTTTATTGGATATTCATCTAATTTAGTGATTGGGGTTTTTGTAGGTTATGATAACCCAAAAACTTTAGGTAAATTTGAAACTGGCTCTAAGACAGCGCTACCTATCTTTAAAGATTTTATTGAAAAAGCTCTTTACAAAGAAGATTTTAAAGAATTTGAAATACCAGAAAATATATACTTAACATCTTTAAACTATGACACAGGTTTAAAATCAGCAGCGGGTGATAAAAAAGTAATTATTGAAGCTCTCAAATTTAAAGATATTAACAATTTAAACAATAATAATTTAATTTCCTCTAGCGAACGTGATAAGATTGTTAAATTTAGACAATTTTATTAATGGAAAATTTCGATTCTATATTCAATACCATTGAAAACTCTCTAAAAAGTATTAGGGGGTATCTTTGATCATGAAAATGTTGAGAGCAAACTAAAAAAATTAGAAAAAAATTCCTTAAAAGAAAACTTTTGGAAAGATAAAAATTTAGTAAAAAAAACACTTAAACAAAAAAAAATTTTTGAGGATATTTTAAACTCCTATAAAAATTCATTAAAAGATTTAAATAATTTAAAAGATTTATATTCATTAGCTTCACAGGAAAATGATCAAGAGACTATTCAAGATTGCAACCTAAAAATTACTCAAATTTTAAGAGATGTCAAAAAAAGTGAAATTAATTGTTTTTTGTCTGGTGAGAATGATGACTATGATATTTATCTAGAAATACATGCAGGGGCCGGTGGAACTGAAAGTCAGGATTGGGCAGAAATGCTTAGAAGAATGTACATGAAATGGTTTGATAAAAAAAATTTCAAATACGAAATCATAAGTGAACATAAAGGTGAAGAAGCAGGAATAAAATCCTCGACTATAAAAGTTTTAGGTAATTATCTATACGGGCTTATGAAATCAGAATCAGGAGTTCATAGGTTGGTTCGTATCTCTCCGTTTGATAGCGGCGCTAGAAGACATACTAGTTTTGCAAGCGTTTGGGTTTATCCAGCAATAGAAGATGAAATAAATATTAAAATTGATGAAAAAGATTTAAGAATTGACACCTTTAGATCAAGTGGAGCTGGGGGGCAACATGTAAATACAACTGATAGCGCTGTAAGGATAACACATATGCCAACTAAAATTGTAGTGCAGTGTCAAAATGAAAGATCACAACATAAAAATAAAGAGACTTGTTATAAAATGTTAAAAGCAAGATTACACGAATATGAAAAGCAAAAAAAAGATGAAGAAAATCAAAAAGAATTAACAACTAAAACTGATATTGGGTGGGGGCACCAGATAAGATCTTATGTATTACAACCTTATCAATTGGTAAAAGATTTAAGAAATAAAGTGGAAAGCACAAATCCTTCAAGTATTTTAGATGGCAATATTGATATATTTATAGAAGAAGGAATTAAAAATAAATAATGAAAAAAATATTTTTTAATTTAATTTTATCAACAATTATCATATTTTTTTCTTTAGTTGCAATTCTATCAACAGTAGGGATTGAAACTAACAAGTTCAATAAATTTATATCTCAGATAGCTTCTAAAGGTAAAAATATTGATTTAGATCTTAAAACAATTAAGTTTAAAATTGATTTAAAAGAGATAAGCTTATTCTTAGAAACAGAAAATCCAAAAATAGCATATAGAAGTGTACCAATACCTGCACGAAACATAAAAGTATATATTGACTTTTTATCTTTACTTACACCAGATCCAAAAATAAAAAAATTAAATATTATTTTTGATGAGATAGATATTACTAGACTTAATAATTTATCTGCAATTATCAAACCTTCAAATTTTAAAAATATTTTAAAAAATAAAATTAAAAAAGGTAAACTAAAATCGGAAATAGAAATTTTTTTAACAGACAAAGGAAATTTTGACGATTTTATAACGAAAGGCACAGTAGTAGATTTAGAGGCTCAATTGGATAGCGAATTGTTCTTAAAACAAACAAGCCTAAGTTTTTTTGCAGATAAGACCGATATTTTAGTTAAAAATATTTTTGGTAATCTAGAAGATGTAGAGATATCTGGCGGTGATATAAAAATTAATTTAGAAAATGGCATCAAATTTAATTCTAATTTTAATTCAAAAATTAATTTGGATGAAAAACTTTTACATAAATATTCAAATTTTTTAAATAATATCGATTTTCAAAAAAATATTAAGAGTATAAGCGCAGATTTAAATAATAGCATTTCCATGGAACTAGATAGTACTTATAAAGTTAAGAATTATAATTATGGCATTATTGGGAAAATTGAAAAAAGCAAGATAGAGTTAGAAGAGTATTTTAAAAATAGCTTTATCACCGAGCAAATAAAAACAATTTACCTGTCGGATTTGCAAATTAAATCAATTATTTCGCCCAAAAAAATTAATTTTAATGGTGAAGGAAAATATTCTTTTAATAATTCAAATTTTTTAAAAATAAATCTATCGAATAATTTTGACAAGAATT
>Ga0222718_10000402_pt1 | contig 45704 bp, 40 predicted proteins | sample C33_27DmetaG_FD_165045 | JGI IMG/M metagenome (GOLD analysis project Ga0222718, IMG submission 165045) | Estuarine water microbial communities from San Francisco Bay, California, United States - C33_27D | ecosystem: Environmental > Aquatic > Marine > Unclassified | place: USA: California...
GAAGAGCAATAGCGGGTGCTTTAACTGCAATGCTCACAGGAGAGGCATACAAGGCTTCTGCAGAAATGGCAGGCATTGTTGGTCCATTCCCTAAATATAAAGAAAACAGTGAAAATATGCTTAGGGTTATGAATAACCACAGAAAAGCAGCATATGATACAAATGATTATGAAGGTTTAAGCCATGACCTGATTGCAATAAATCAGGATTTATGCCCTAGTGATTTATTGGAAGCAGCCCAACAATCATGGGATGAAGCTGTTGAGCTTGGAACTAAAAATGGTTATAGAAATGCTCAAGCAACAGTATTAGCTCCAACCGGTACTATCGGCCTCTTAATGGACTGTGATACTACAGGAGTTGAGCCAGACTTTGCATTAATGAAGTTTAAAAAACTTGCTGGCGGTGGTTACATGAAGATTGCAAACCAGTCTATAGGTCCTGCTCTGCAAGCACTTGGATATGAAGATAGTCAAGTAAATGAAATTATTCAATATGTTATTGGTTCCATGTCTCTTGAAAACTCTCCATATGTAAATAAACAATCACTTCTGGACAAAGGGCTTACAGAAATTGATATTGAAAAAATTGAGAATGCTCTTCCAGGAGCTTTTGAAATCCAACATGCTTTCAATGTATTTGTACTTGGTGAAGATACTTTAAAAAATCTTGGAATTGAAGAAGAGGAGTATACTTCTTTTGACTTCAATCTCTTAGAAAAGTTAGGATTTTCTAGAAATGAGATAGCGCAAGCAAATCTTGATATTTGTGGAACACAAAAAATTGAAGGAGCTCCACACCTTAAAGAAGAACATCTTGAAGTGTTTGATTGTGCTAACAAGTGTGGCAAAGATGGCGAGAGATTTATTCATTACATGGGACATGTAAGAATGATGGCTGCAGCGCAACCGTTTATTTCTGGAGCAATTTCTAAAACAGTGAATATGCCAAACGAGGCTTCTGTCCAAGATATTGAAGACTGTTATTTCGAATCTGCAAAAATTGGTGTAAAAGCTATTGCAATTTATAGAGACGGATCTAAAGCTTCACAACCACTTTCAGCATCTTCAGATGAAGGAGATTCTGACGAAAGTGATCCTGAAGTAAATAAGATTCTCGAAGAAGAAGCAATGCTTGTTCAAGGAAACTTTGCTCCTGGCACAAGCCCAACAAGAGCATACGCTGGAGTTAATAGACCAAGATTCTTACTACCAGAGAGAAGAGAAGGTTGGACTCAAGAAGCTCGTGTTTCAGGACATAAGGTCTACTTGAGAACTGGTGAATATCCTGATGGAACTTTAGGGGAAGTCTTTATTGATATTGCTAAAGAAGGAGCGACTCTTAAGGGTGTTCTTGGATGTTTTGCAATAGCTGTTTCAAAAGGTCTTCAATATGGTGTTCCACTAGAAGAGTTTGTAGATACATTTACTTTCCAAACATTTGAACCGAGAGGTATGGTTGAAGGACATGAAAACATTAAAATGAGTAATTCAATCATAGACTATGTTTTTAGGGCCCTCGGTCTCGAATATTTGGATAGAACAGATATTGTTCAGGTTCCACCAAAAGATAAACAACCTGCAGAACCTGTAGCAGTTGAAGAGAAACCACAGCCAGCAACTCTTGTACAACCGGCAGAACCTGTAGCAGTTGAAGAGAAACCACAGCCAGCAACGCTTGTACAACCGGCAGAACCTGTAGCGTTTGAGCAAGCTGAAAATTCAGTATCAACTTTGCAAGAGGTTCTTGGAGATATGATGGGAGATGCACCTGCTTGTCCCGACTGTGGTCACATAACCATTAGAAATGGTTCATGTTATAAGTGTTTAAACTGCGGCAATTCTCTTGGCTGTAGTTAAAAAAAACCAAATTAATTTATAGAACTAAATATACTAATAAATTTAGGGCGCTTAGCTCAGTCCGGCAGAGCGCTTCCCTTACAAGGAAGAAGTCACAGGTTCAAATCCTGTAGCGCCCACAAGGGTTATTCAGAAATCTTTACATATACATAGTCAAAAAATCCGCAAAAGACCCGCTTTTAGTCTGATTCTGCGTGAAATCGTAATAAAATTTTGATTTGTACACTTCGTTATACACTTCATATAGGCAACACAAACACAACAAGTGAAACAGTTTTTACTAGGAAACGACTTGTATATCTTGCATATCGTTCACATATGGAAAGAGTGTCACTATTAGGATACGAGCGATATAATTTCCAGTAATGAGTTTGATTTATAAATTTACAGACATTTCAAATATAAAAAGAATTTCTTTTAGAAAAGATATAAATGGCTTAAGAGCAATTGCAGTTTTAGCAGTTGTTTTTTATCACGCAGATTTGAAACTATTTAAAGGTGGGTGGCTAGGTGTTGATATCTTTTTTGTTATATCTGGTTACTTGATTTCAAACATTATTATTTCTGAACTAAATGATGGGACTTTTACTTTTAAGAATTTTTACCTTAGAAGAGTAAGGAGAATTCTTCCAGCATTGTTTTCTACTTTGTTATTAACAACTCCTTTTGCGTACTTTTTTCTAACTCCAAAAGCATTGGAAGAATATATAGATTCTCTTATTGCTTCTATTTTCTTTTTTGCAAATTATCATTTTATGAATCTAGATTTTTATATTGCTGAATCTACAAAGCTTATGCCTCTATTGCATACCTGGAGTTTGGCTATTGAGGAACAATACTATTTACTTTTTCCACTCCTTTCTTTTATTGTTTATAAATATTTTAAGAAATACTTTACATTTTTTATTGGTTTTATCACTATAGGATCTCTTTATTTAAATACTTTGTCTCAATCTTCAGACAAATTTTATAGATTAGAGTTTAGAATTTGGGAATTGTTACTTGGAGCTTTGGTAATGATATTGAGTAGCAATTTTAAAATTAAACACCTAGAAAAAATTGGTCTCCCTCTTATGATATTCCCTATATTTTACTTTAATGATAATTGGATTAATGATACTGAACCAAAGCTGATTGCATTAATTGGTATCTCTTTAATTATATTTTCCAATACTGAATCTACATTGCTTAGTAAAACACTTAGTTTTAAATTAATTTCAATAATTGGTCTCAGTAGTTATTCAATATATCTTATACATCAACCTTTTTTTGCATTTATAAAAATTCAAAATGAAATCAATAAACAAATTTCCTTTTATCCTGAAAATTTTTTCTATAGCTATTCTTTCTTAATCTTTTGCATTTTTTTGACTTTGGTGATTGGTATCATCCAATACAATTTTGTTGAAATTAAATTATCAAAATCTTTTTATTTAAGAAGATTTATTATTTTGTCTTTATTATGTCTATTTTTATTTTCTATATTAGGGAATTTAAATAATTTTTATCAAAACAGATATGATAATAATGAATTAAGTTCTCAAGCAATTAGTTATCAAAATCTTGAAAAATTTGATTTGAAAATAAACAATGAAACTTGTCACATTCTATCAAATGAAATAAAGATTGAAGAATTATGTGTAAGTAATACCGATGAAAAATTAAAAAAAATAATTGTTATTGGTGATTCTCATTCAAGATTATTTTTAAAACCTTTTAATGATATGTTCGGTAATGACTACTCAATAACATATGCAACAGGGTCTAGCTGTGTTTTTTTTACAAATATCACTAATACTCGTTGCGTAAGGTCAGACCAAGAATTTGTTATTGACTTATTAAATAAATCAGAAAACAGCATAATAATATACTTTGCAGACTTACAAGATAAAATAAACGATGGAGACAATCAATTTATTGTTAATGTGCCTTTAACTATTAAAGATTTAGCAATTAACAATAAAGTGATTGTAATAAAACAAATTCCATTGTTTCCAGTAAATGTAGTAAATAAAATATTAAGTACTCGAATGCTAGATGAAATAAGCTACCCAAGAGAAGAGTGGTTTTTTAACGAAAGTAGATTGCAAGTTGAAGAAATATATAAATCTATAAACAATGAAAATGTTTTTTTTATAGATACATTTGAGATTTTTTGTAACGAAATTAAATTAAATTCTTGTGTAGGAGCTTTTCAAGAAAAAATTTATATTTATGATGATAACCATCCTTCAGTTGAAGGAATAATGCTGATTTTACCTAAAGTTGAGTTGATACTAAATAATTTAAAAGGTTGAAAGACACACAAATTTTCTAAAACTGTAGATAACCTCTAATACTTTTTGATAACTTAAAAATAAGATATCGGTTCCAAGTTTTTTAATAATTTCAAAATATTTAATATTGCTAAATAATAACTTTAAATTGTAGAATATTTAAATGGAAAATCATTCAAAGAAAACTACTCAAATCATAGAATTAGAAGAATTCTTCCAATTAATTAAATATAATTTTGAGCAAGATTTAAAGAATATTAAAGAAATTTGTAAATTAACTAAAACAAGGCCAAAGGATATTCCTCAAGATTTCTTTATGGATTATGGATCTGAACAACCCTTTTTAATCAAGTCTATAGTTAACATTTTAAAAGCAGAGAATTTTTTTGAAATCGGAACTGGTAGAGGGACAAGTTCTTATAGCGTAGCATTAGAAAAAAGTATTAATTTTATTGCCACATTAGATAGGATTCCACATTTTTTTAGACAAGATACAGCCATTGAATTTAAACCAATCAAAATATCTCAAAAAGGTATTCATGACCTAATTAAATTCAAAGAGAAAAATAAAATAAAGTTTTATCACAATATTCAAAAACCATATTTAAGAACTGTTTATAAAAATAAATTTGATGTCGCTTTTATCGATGGCAATCATACAGATAAAGAAATAATTAATAGTGATATAAATCTTTCTTTAAGGTTGTTAAAAAAGAACGGAGTCTTGCTTTTTGATGATTATGAAAAAGATATTGGTAAATCTAGGAAATTTGTAGTAGGGTCAGTCGTCGATGAGTTTTTAAATCAAAATAACTTCTATTCATATTTAATTGAGTTTAGAGGTCATTTATTTGATAAAAGTAACAAAGAAAAAAATGCAGGTGTTTTGGTTGTTTCACCATTTGAACTAATTGAACAATGATGTTCAAGTTATCTAATAAAACTAAATGGTTTTTGAAAAAAGTATTTCTATTCACATTGAATCCTTATTTAGCAATTAAAAATAAGCTTGATTTCGATTTTCTAGGTGCTATCAAAGCAAATAAAAAATTAATTAATGAAAATAATTCAAAATATGAACCATTAAGTGTTGATTCGGTTAAAAAAATTATAAATTTGATAACGAAAATGATAGATCATACTTAAGTTCAAAACATCTAAGAAATGTAATAAATGCAGAATACTTTGAAGATATGCAAAATTATGGATACGGTAAAAAAATAATAGAAAATACTGACTTACAAGATCTTGAATATCTTAAGTCATATCACTTATACCCGGCCAATGTATTTGTTATTAATGAAATATTAGATTTGATGGATAAAGAATTAATTAGTGAAGGTCTGATAATTGATTATCCATCTGGAATTGGGAATTTATTTCTTTATCTATCAAAACTTTTTAATAATAATTTGTTTTATGGAGTTGATAATTTTGAACAGATTTCAAAAAAAGATATTTTGACTTATCAAGAGAAAATAGGCAACATAGCTGAAATCAATACAATAGATTATTTTTATAAAAATAAAAAAAATGAAAATGTTGAGATTTTAGTATCTATCGAATTAAATTTAAACCTCATAATTGATGACATCTTAAAATTAGAAGCAAATTATATTATTTTCGAAACATTTTATGTTTCAAGTTTTAAATTAATAAAAGAAAAACTATCTTCAAAATATAAAATTTATAAAATAAATGAATCAATCATTATTTATAAAAGAATAGATTTAAAATAAGCTATTTATAAATAGAACAAATTTCACATTAAAAAAACAAACAAAATATACTCAAACTGTGAACAATGGTTATCAAGTAATTAGCTCTGATGCTTTTAGCAACATCTCAGATATTGTTTATTCTCGATATGTTAAAAAAAACTTTATTCAAAAAAAACAGTTTGAAAATTATGAAATTTTATCCGAAAGAGGTAATTATTACTTAGTTAAAATAAAAAATTTTACTCTTGCTGATGGCTCAATAATATACTCAAATACCGAAGCGTTGGATTTCTTATTCGAAGATTTAAAACAGGCAGATTATTTTAAAAATTTAATTTTAATTACACACGAATCTGATTTACCAATAACACAAAAAGTTTTCTCAGGCAAACCTTCATGTATTAGTAAGTGGTTTGGTATTAACATTTTTTATGAAAAAGAAGATTTAATTCCTATACCAATTGGAGTGCCTGGTAAATTTACAGAATTTTATGATAAAGACTATAAATATGAAGAAACTTTAGTAAACAATAAATTAAACAAAATTTATATTAACTTTCGAGATAATACAAACAACAGAGAGCGTTCTGGTCTTAAATCTTATTTTGAAAAAAAAGACTGGGCTGTTGTCGATAACGATAAAATTAATCCTGATGAATATCAAAAAAATTTAAAAAAATATACTTATAACCTCTGCCCTATTGGAAACGGTTTTGACACATACAGGATCTGGGAAACACTTGTCGCAGGCTCCATACCAGTAACAAAAAAACACCCAGCATTAAATAGTTTTGAAAAATTTCCAATTATTTTTCTTGAAAATTTAAAATTTGATAATTTAGAATCATTAGAGCTTCATAGTAGAAGTTTTGATTTAAGTAATTTAAACTTTTTAGATATTGGGTATTGGAAGAAAATTATTATAGAATCAAAAGAACCTACAAAAGATACCCTAGAGGTAAAAATTCATCAAAATGATGTTTTATTTAATAAAAAAAGAAAATATTTTGCCAAACAAGAAAAAAGAAAAAGTAAGCTGAAAAAATTTAAATATTTCATATTTCGTTATACAAATATGAAAAACTATATCTTGTTTTTAAAGAAAAAAATAAATTAATCTTCAGAATTTATCATGTTCCAAATAGGTGTTCTAGAAAATTTGAAAACTCAGTCAGATTAAACTTCTCATTGATTAACTTTTGTCCGTTTTTTGCAACCTTATCCAGTAATTCATAGTCTTCATAAATTGTATCTATTTGTTCAACCCAAGATTCTACGCTATTTTCTTCTGTAAAAAAGATACTTTCTTGGTTTATAAAATTTTCAAAGTCCCAAAATCCCAATGTCTTTGAAATTACTACTGGTGTTCCGGTAGCCATAGATTGCATTGCTACACTTTGCCCAGATGCGACAAGAGATTCCATTACAGGTAAAAATACAAGTCTTGAGTTTTTATAAAGTTTTTTTATATCTTGATCTGATAAAATATTTTTATTCCAATCCCCTTTTATTAATTGAACATTATTTGGGATTATTTTTTCATCAATATTAGAAGAAACTATTTTAAACTTTTTGTCTGGCAGTTGTTTGGTAATTTCAATAACTTTATTAAAGTCTCTATGCGCATTATTTCCTATAAATAAAATATCTTCTTTTTTCTTTGATGGCAAGATTTCAGTATTCCAAAAGTCTGTATCAATCGAAAACAGTTTGTGAACAAATTTTTCTCTGTATTTATAAAATTTATTGGAAATTATTTCATGTTCAGTCTTTGATGTAAAAATTATTACATCAACATTTTTTAATAAGCTTTTTACAAAAATATTCTTGATAAAATTGTTTCCAACTTTTTCACCATAAATATTTGTAAATACTCCAGAATTAATTGTGATAAATTTAATATTTTTCTTCTTTTTAAATCTTTTTACAAATGGAGAAATTGTCAAGGCAAGGCCAGGATTGGTTGAGAATATAACATCTGAGTTCTTCAAGGTGTTTAAATTTTTTTTATTTACAATTTTGCTATAAAAAATTGGAAGATTTAATTTTCTCAATATTTTTTCAAATAAATTAAACCATTTATTTAACCCTTCCTTGTCTTCTATAATTGTTATCTTTGCATTTTTGTTTTTTAAACTTTTATATGAATAAAAAAATTCTTTGGCATACTCAGAATCTTGATTAATTCTGTCTAAACGACCTGATTTAAAGATATAAACAATATCTTTCATAATTCTTAAGTTGATTTTCCGATAATAAAAGACTGTTCTTTTAATTGTTTTGAATAATAACTATCTGGTTCGTCCTTTTCGTTTTTACGTGCAATACATGCAAAACGTATGTCTTTTATATTGTAATTTTCTTTTTTATAGCATTTAGAGTTGTGAATTTCTTTAAAACCAGCCATTTGAAGCCAACTAATTATTGCCTTCTTCGAAGGCAAGTGACTAACAGTGGTTGTGTCTCTATATGTTTTTGGGTAATGAATTTCTACTACATTCTCATTAATAAGTTTTCTTTTTCTAGTTGTAGCACTTTCAAGAACTAGAACACCTCCATAATTTAATTTATCGTATAATTTTTGAATAAATCTTAACTGTTCAGGATTATGATACAAAACACCCGTAAAGTAAATTAAATCAAATTTTCCTAAACTTTCATAATCTTTTTGAGTCATGTATAGGAAATTTGTCTGAATAAATTTATGATTTCGTTTAAGATTTCCCAGCCACTTAAAATTTATCTCTTCTTTATCAGGTAAATCAATTAGCACGTACTCCGATGGATTAAATTCTTCTATCCTAAAAGAGTCTTCACCATCCCGCGGTCCAATTTCAAGTATTCTTTTATTATGAAAATATTCAATTCCATAAATTTCAACAAGTTCTCGATGAAGATAATCTCTATACTGTAGAGTGTCATTTGAAGTAGGCATATTGAATACTTTGTAGTATATTTTTTTCAATTTCCAAATAATGAAGTTGATCATTATTTTATGATAGTTGTGTTTAAAAACATAATTTAGATTATTTAAAGTTTGCTAATGTCTCGCAAATATAAGAAAGTTGTTCATCATTTAAATTATTTCCTGAAGGAAGCCAAAGAATCGTGTTACAAATATCTTCTGAAAAACTTAATTCATTAGTTTTATAATTGTTTAAATAATTTTGTGTAGACAAAGCAGGATAGCAATCACGTGTCTCAATATTATTTTTATCTAAATAATTTTTTAATTTTTCTTTTTCTTCAAATGTTTCTAATTCGATATCAAAAAACCAAGGGAGTTCAGCTTCTTGAAAGGTTTTTAATTTGATTTTGTCAGAACTTATGTTATTTTGATAAAAATTTAGTATGTGCATTTTCTTACTTATGAATTGATCTAATCTTGAAAATTGTGAAAGACCTAGAGATGACTGCAAATCAGTAATTTTAAAATTTAAACCAAAACCTTCATGCCAATCAGACTTGTCTTTTGATCGATTAAAAGTTTTTATTGAAATTAAATATTCATAAAAATTTATATCATTTGTAAAAACCATGCCTCCTTGACCCATGGTTATAATTTTGTGAGGTGTAAACGATATTATACTTAAATCACCAATTGAACCACATTTGTTTGACTTATAGCTAGAACCTAATGCATGAGCAGAGTCTTCAATAAATATAATATTATTTTCAGAACACCACTTTTGAATTTTTTCACCGTCACCAGTTCTTCCATTTAAAGGTACAAAAATTAAGCAATCAAATTCTTCAGGAATTTTCATTAGTTCTTCATACGACAAGCATAAGCTTTCATCTACATCAACTAGTATTGGCTCAGCTTTTGCCCATAAAACTGCATTAATTGTTGCAATCATTGTTAAATTTGGAACAACAACTTTCATATCTTCTTTTACTCCTGCAGCTAATAAAGAAAGATAGATCGCAATAGTTCCATTGGGTACTGCAACTGCGTATTCTCTATCTAAATACTGTTTTATTTGGTTTTCTAAATCTTCTGTTAGCTTATGTTCTGTTATCCAAGAACCAGAAGAAATATAATTATTAACTGCTTCTATATCATCGCTAGATATTGATGGTTCAACTTGGAAAATTCTATCCAAGGTTAACCCTTGTTCTGTCTTTATCAGGACCAAAATATGGTCCATTCTTTGTTTCAATTACTATTGCTTCATCAAGCATTTTATATTCATGTATTCCATAAAACTGAATAATCATTTCGCCTTCGTTAAGAGTTTGTTCTAAAATCAATTCTTGGTCTTTTTTATAAACTTTTGCTAGTACCTTTCCTTTGACAACAAAGACAGTTTCTGAAGTTATATTAGCTGTTCTTTCGAATTCATTGTGATAGTGTGGCTCTAGCTCTTTTTGTTCTTTATAGTTCCAAATTCCCACTTGCATAGACTGTCTATCTGATGTAACAAAGTTTAAACCTTCTTGGCTAAGGCTTGGCCTTACGATAGTGCAGTAATGAATACCATCAACTTTAATTTCCTCTGTAAATTTACTTTCCATAATTTTCAATGTACCAATCTATAGTTTCTTTCACTCCGTCTTTTAAACTATAGTTTGGATCCCAATTAATAATTTTCTTTCCAATACTACCATCAACTTTCTTCTCTAGAACGCCTTCCGGCTTTGTAGTGTCAAAGTTAAAATCTCCATCCCAACCAACAATATCTTTAATCAAATTTGCTAAATCAAGAATGGAAATTCCCTTACCTTCACCAATGTTAAATAAATAATTTCCACTTGATAAATTTAAGCATTTAATCAATGCGTTGGCACCATCTTTAACATATAACCATTCTCTTATTTGCCTTCCAGTGCCCCATATATCAACAGTTTTTTGACCATTGATCTTTGCACTGTAAATTTTGTCTATAAGTGCACCAATTGCATGTGATCTATTTTCCTCAAAGTGATCATGAGGCCCATACATATTTGACATTATTACAGAACATGAAGAAAGATTATATTGTGTGTAATAGCTAGAACCCAAAGCAATAAACATTCTTTTAGAAAGTGCATAATTGAATACTGATTCGTGCGGAGGACCGTCCCAAAGATTTTCTTCTTTATAAGTATTCAAATGTCCTGGGTAAACACAGTTAGGAATGGGGTTAATAAGTAATTTTACAGAGTGTTCTTTTGCTATTTCATATATATTGTTAGCAATTTTCGAATTTACTGAAAGCATTTCAGCAGGGTATTTATATCCATAAGCTATGCCACCTACAAAAGCTGCACAGTTAATCATATAATCAAAATCTAGATCAGAAACAAAACTTTTAAAACTAGAGATATTTGAAACGTCACAATCATCTTTACCTGATATTGAATAGATTTCATTTTCTTTATTAATTTGATTAAATACATTTTTTCCTAAGAAACCTGATGAACCTACAAGAAGTATTTTTTTCATATTTAAACCCATGAATTTAATAATATATCCAAGATTCAAATAAACCTATAAATATTTATCTCTTATTTTATTGCTCTAGTTTTGGAAGCTCAGGAAGGCTAACTTCTAAAATTTGGCCTGACTTAAGAGCGATTATTAAAACATCTTTCTTGGTTGGGTGAGTTGCTATTGATGTAGGATTTGTATTGTATGAATTAATCATAGGAAAAACATATAGCCTGTCTTCAATCATGTCATAAGCAAAAATTTCTAATGTTACATAATCCGTGAAAAAATAAAAATTATTGTAATAACTATCTTCATTTGAAATTACATCTCCACCTATGATAGCTGCTCTGTAAACTCCATTGCCTGGTTGGTGATTGTAATAGACACGAGGTCTTATGCTTGTTTCTATTAAAAATTCGTCCGCTTTAGCGTAGCTTTCGTTATCTCTTTCATACCATATGTAAAGTTCTGTGACATTTTCTTCATCAGTCAATAAGTCCCCGCCTGTTTTTGCATTTAGTTCTTTTGCAAAAAATGGCCCTTCAAATATTGGCCAGCCTAATGGAACAGCATTTTGAACGTCGCAAGTTTCTTGACCATCTTGAAGTTGAATATAAACATTTGCTTTGCAACCATTAGGAAACTCTTCATATGAGATTATGTTCAATTCTTCTATATTCTGGTTTCCAACGTCTGGAATAATTAACTTTCCATCATATTCCATCATTTGCCATGGATTTCTTAGTCCATAAGCTACAATGTTTTGTGGTGGTTCATATAAATTTACTGAATTAATTTTCGGAGAATAAATTTTCATTTCGGACTCTAACAAGATTACTTTTCCTCTTAGGGAGGTTGTATTAAGAGACTCAGAATTTAATACTGAAGCATTATTTGCTTCCATATCGCCTACTGAAAGCAAAAATCCCTCAAAATAATCAGACCATTGTAAGGTTCCAGCAAAATGGCAACACTGGTTGTTTGGTACATCAAAAAGAACTTTATCAAATGTAACTTGATTATTGCGAATAAAATACCTATCAACCTCTAGCGCATTGTTAAGATTTGAGTAGCTGATCAAAAAATATTCACCTGAAGGGTGAAAAGCTATGTCAAAAAATCCCTCTTCTCCTCCGTCTTTGTAAAGAACTTTATCTTCAATATTTAGGAATTCAGAATAACCTTCATCTTCAACTTTTAGTACTTTTCCAGTTTCTACAATCAAATAAATTTCATCGTTGAATATCGATATATTATTAATTTGCAAATCAATACTAATCGTTTCAGCAATTTCGACTCCGTATAAACATGAAACAAAATTATCACTTCCAGACCATGGATTACATACGAGTTCTCCTACATCAGAAGTTACGCCTAAATCAAAATTTAAAAGACCTGATTCATTTGATGTTGTTCCTTGTTGAACTGAAACAGTTGCGGAGTCAAAGCTTCTTGACGTAAAAAATACAATTGAGCCAAAAACTAATATAGTTAAAACAGAGAATGCAACTCCTTTTTTACTAAAACTGAATTTTTGAACATTTCCAATCAAAAATAACCACAAACCAAATATGATTGGAAAAAATATAAGGCTCAAAATTATTATAGAACGCGGGAGATTGAATAATCTAAAAATATACAAAGTGAAAGTAAAAACACCAGCATTTATTGTTGCAAATTTGATTAACTCAATAATTATTTTTTCTGGACTGTTTTTAAAGTAGTTTAAATTAGTGAAATAAACTAAAAACAATGTATTTAATACAGCAATTATTATGACTATAAAATTTGTACTCACATTATCAACATATTGAAAACCAATACTAGACAAGTCATTAGAAAAATTGTTTAATGATGCAACTAACAATGAGTATGCTCTTGAGCTTAAAAAAGAAAAAACAAAAAAGTAAAAAAGTAAATTAATAAACAATACTGATAGGTTTTTAAAGTATTTCATAGAGATATTTTAAATTAGTTTTTTATTAAACAATAACCGACAATTCGTCATTTTTACTAATTTTTACAAAATTATTATTATTTAAAAATTCAATATAACTATCAAAATTAATATCGGTAAAATCAAACTCTAATTCTTTGTCTCTTGGATTATCCGTAAGTTTAATAAGTGCCATTCCATGATCACAAGGCAAGAGGTATAGGTCTACAAATGACAGACTAGAAATAAAAAATAAAATTTTATATGCATCCTGAAAAGAGTGTAAAGTCAATCTTTTTCTAAATGTGTTTAAATTGTTATTAGGCAAGACATCATCTAGTAATATATATCCTCCTAAATTTAAATTTTTTATTGCTTGAACAGTGTCATAGTAAACATCTTCAATTAAATGAGAACCATCAATGAAGACAACATCAAAAAACTCTTTATTGTAATTTTCAAAAAATTCTTTTGATGATAATTTGAGGTTTCCGCCGCGTACAGGATCAATTCCTATTTTGTTATTATTAACAATTTTTGAAAATGTTTGATTTAGATCGCATCCTATTTCTAAATAATTACCATTTTTTTGAAACTTTTTATCTAGCAGATAATTAATCACTTCATCTCTTTTGAGATGACTGCCTATTTCTAAGTTCGATTTTTTTTTAAATGGGAACAGAAATAAGAATATAACAAAATTAAGAAGTAAGTAAAAAATTGATCTTGTTTTTCTATATAGATAATTCATCAATAAACATACTAATAAATGAATTATTTAGTTTTCATTGAAAAATTTTAATAATTCTTTTTTAAAGTGTTCTTTTGTATGGTGTGATACAAAGTATTTTTTTGAATTTTCTATAACACTTTTTTTAAGTTGACTGTCTTTTGTTAGTAATTTAATTGCCTTACTTAACTCTTTTGAATCTTCGGGCTCAACAGAAAAAACAGACTCTAGACAATTATTTTTAATGTATTCGGTTCTAACAGTAATTACTGGCTTTTCTAAAAGAAATGCTTCGACCACTTTTCCTGGAATTACTAGATTGTTTTTTTTAGAGTCTGAGAAGGCTCCAAGGCAAATATCAGAGTTTGAAATATATGTATATAAATTTTCCTCATCCTGTATGTCTTTACTTACATATCCAGGTAAAAATACATTTTGAATATTCTCTTTTTTAACCCTATTTTCTATGTGATTAAAGTAGGAGCCGCTGCCAATCAAATTAAATTGATAATCAATTCCTAGTTCAATTGCTGAATCAATAATTGTGTCGAGTCCATGCATCCTTTCAAATGAACCCCAAAATGTGATATTTATTTTACTACTCTTACTTTTTTCAAAAAATTTAAGATTTTTTGGAAGCTCTCTATATGATGTTAAGACTAAACTGCCTTCTTTATTTTTATTTAAAAAGTCTTCAAGATAGTTTTTCATCTCATTGGTTTCGAATATTAATTTATCAGGAAGTGTAAAAAACAACTTATCTAAAAATTTAATTATTTTTGCAAAAATTGAATTTTCTTTAATCAACTTTCTATCATCAACAAGAGTTAAATGGAAAGAAGTAAATGTGTCATATGTAATTTTATAACTGAATAATGGTTGAAATATTTTTAAAAATATGATTTCTAAAATTCCAGGAAATAAAACTACATAGTTATTAACATTCTTATTTTTTATTAACTTTATCAATAAAAGAGGTGTGAGGATTAAGAAAAATACAGGATAAATTAAATTTGTGTAAAGCTTTGTATTTAACTTATTTTTACCCATTAAATTTAAACATGTTTTGTCATATTTACTATAAAGGTTATAAAAATTGCTATTTCTCTCTGTTTTATAATTTGTAAGGGTAAATAAATGAGAGTTCATAACAATTATTTTAGTTCTTATTTAAAAGGTAGATTAAAGATATACTTTAAATAATTATGAACAATAGATACTTCAAACTAATACAGCTAATTGTCACCTCTCTGGCATTTTATTACTTGTATAATTTCTTCAGAAATCAAGTCAATACTTCAGAAATAGATTTACAAATTGGAACCAATTCTTTATTGGTAATTACATTATTTTTTTTGGTAAATAATTTGCTTTCTCTTGGTTGGTCAAATTTATACACTAAAGAGCAAGGTTTTAATTATAGAGATACTTACCTATTTGCAATGAAATCTCATATTGGAAAATATTCTTTTGTTAAGTTTGGTAATTTCTTTATCAGGCTTTCACAAAATTATGAGCAAACTAAGAAGAAAGATTTCTTGGCAAAGGCTGTAGTCGAGCAATCAGTACTTGTAATTTTTGGAATATCTTTTGGCATATTTTATATATTGTCAGCTAGCAGTGCTATTTTAGTAATTTTTTTAATAGTCATATTGAATTTTTTATTGATATATCTATTTAACAAATTTATCAATAAAAAAATAAGTAATTTAATTGAAATTAAAACTTTTAGCTTTTACATAGCGACAACATTTTTACAATTTGGATCTTTATCGATCTATTTCAATAGTGCAGGTTTTGATGAATATTTATACTTTGCAGGTATTTATTTATTTTCATCAGCAATTTCAATTGTTGTGTCGGTAATTCCAGCTGGACTTGGAGTTAAAGAGTCTATTTTTATATATGTAGGTAACGGAATATTAAATAGTACCTTTTTTTTAAATTTACTAATTGAGTTAAGAATTCTATTCATTATTTCTGACTTTTTAAGTTATTTGTATTCAGTAATACTCTTAAAAAACAAAAACTAAAAGTGTTTAGGCTTATATAAATTGACAAGAAGAAAGTTTTTGTTTTTATAATTGTTTATAACTATTGAAAATAAAACAATACTAATAAACAAGATATTAAAATATCCAACTCCAACAACTAAAGATTGTACATTTCCAGGATTAGATCCTTGTTGAAAAAATTTTATAAAAAATCTAGAAATAAGCGCTAACCCTGGAGCAGAAAGAAGTAAGGTTAAAATTGAAATTGTTAGCTTAGATCTATAAATTAATAGTGACTTGAATATGATTTTTATTGATTTTGAAATGTACTCAAAATTAGAGTCAAAAAGTCTTGAGTCCCTTGTTTGATTTGTATAACTAATTTCTATATCAGAAATTTTTAACCTGCTCCTTTTAGCTTGATATAAGGTTTCTAGTGTATAAGTAAATGTATTTGTTACAAACAATGAACTTATTGCTTGACTGGAATAGGCTCTAAATCCAGAAGTAACATCATTTAGATTCATTCTTAAACTTAAGCCAACAAAAAATGCTCCTAGTCTCTGAAAAAACTTTTTTGAATTTGAAAAGTGGTCTAATGTTTTGAAATCACGAGAACCAATAACTATGTCTAACTCTTCAGAAGAAATTTTCTCAAACAATTTTGGAATATCTTCATAAGGATATTGATTATCTGAATCAAAAATTACTAATTGATCATAATTTTCTTCTTTAGAGAAATATAAAATGCTATTAAATACTTCTGAGAGTCCAAAGTTTTGTTTACTTGAAATTACATTGATTAAATTACCAAATTGGCTTAACTTTTTATGAGTATCGTCTTTGCTTCCATCATTGACTACTAAAATATCAAACTCTTCAATTTTTTCATTTTTTAAATTAAGAAGAGATTCTATGCAGCTGTCTATGTTGTCCTCTTCATTAAAACAAGGTACTGCAACTAATTTTTTCATTGGTTTTATTTATTCCTTTTTAATAATCTAGTAGAAAAAAATGTAAATAAAATAATTAGTATCAAAATCTCAATAAAAGAAGTTTTTTCTGTGAATTGTAAAAATTTTTCTACATCTCCATTCATATATCCAAAATTAATTATTTGCTCTTCAACAAACGAATAAGAAAAAACTGAAATCAGTAACTTAAAGCAAAAAACAGCAAAAAAAGATGTCATTATCCAAACTAAATAAGTATTTATATTAAGAGCACCATCAATAACGCCTTCAATATAGTATCTCCCAGAATACTCATGAAATCTGCCAAATAAATTTCTGCTTTATTTAATGATGTAAGTTCATTTGTCTCAAACTTTATAAAAAGATAAACACCAATAGCATTCAGGGCATAAAGATATTTTATAATTTTGCTATCCAGGTAGCGGTAAATTAAAAATATTGCAACTGGAATAAGTACTGTTAAATATCTAAACCCATAAGATGAACCACTTGCCTGCCATAGGATAACAATTGCAAAGGGGATACCAATAATTGGAAATAAAATAGTAAGTAAAGAAAATTCTTTTTTATTGAGTAATTTAAACAGGGTAAAAAACATAAAGAATAGAACTGGAGAAAAAAGCAACAAACCAAATTCAGTTGAAAAAATAATTATTGCTAAAGACTTGAATGTTATAATTATAAAATCAAAACTAAAATATGTGTCTAGATTTGTGTATTCTAAAAATCCTATTGGTGAATTATTCCTGTAAATAAGCTTAGGATTCAAAGTGTAAACGTTATATAAAATTTTTGTATGTCCTAAAAAAAATAGTCCTCCAAGAATAAAGCCAAAATAATAAAACTTTGATTTAATTATGTTGTAAATAGACTCTTTTTGTTCAGTTAAAAAATAATAAAGAAAAGGAATTAGAAAAATAAATATATTTACCCAGCGAATTAATAAAAATAGTGCGGGAAGAAACCCGATTAATGTGTTTATAGATGCTTTGTCACCATTTGGGTTTTTAAAAGCAATATAAAACAAAATTGCTACAGAAAAAACTTCATAAGTATGTGTCATGCTAAATCTTTCAAATGAATAGTATGCAAAACCTGAGCCAAGAAATAAATAAAGAATTGATATTGGTGATGTTTTGTTAAATTTTGGACTATTGTTTATAACTTTTGAGATAAGCAAAATAGATGTAAAGAAATAAAAAATTGAAGATAATGAATATATAAAAAAAGTCATATTGTTTTCAGAAAAATTTATGTTTGAATTGACTGTTTGTAAAATCTTGCCAATAAATGCAAATGGTGCTGCAAAAAGACCTGGTCCTATGGGGTGTTTTGGGACATACTGTTTTCCATTAAAATAAAAACCTAATTTTGTATAATCATCAGTAATTTGAATTTGATTTGAATAGTCTAAATCAAAATCGTGGCCGATTGTATACGCATGATACATATAGCTTGCGTCATCAACCGAGCTAGAGTTATGGTAACTATTTATCCTGAAATCAATTTTTGTTAAAAGTAATAGCAATACCACTAAAAGAAATATTTTAAAATTATAATTTTTAGTAAAAGTTTTCAAAATGTTGCCTTTATGCTGTAGAGACTCATATAAATAGAATAATCTAAGTTAATACTAACTATTAGACTATATTTAAACTTGAAGACAAATTGAAAATATTAGTTTTATTTACTTATAAAAATTCCTTAGGTACTTGGAAAAGCTCTGGAATTATTGATAGAGAGCTAAGTTACTACAAAAATTTGTCTAAAAAAAATGGTATTGAATACACCTTTCTAACATTTGGTGATGATAAAGAATATCAATATTTAAAAGACTATCAAAACTTATCAGTAATTCCTATTTATGAATATATTAAGAAATCAAATAATAGCTTTAAATTATTTTTCAGAACTTTAAAATTACCATTTTTAATTAAAGATCAACTTGGTGAAATATCTCTAATTAAAACTAACCAGCTCAATGGTTCTTGGATTGCAATTTTGCTTAAGTTAATAATAAAAAAACCACTGTTTATTAGAACTGGTTATGATGCATTCATATTTAGCATTAAAGACAAAAAATCAATCTTAAAAAGAATTTTGTACTATATATTAACTCAAATTTCGTTAATTTTTTCAGACCTTTATACAGTCACAAGCAAAGATGACTTTGAATTTATTGTAAAAAATTATTTGTTTGATAAGTCGAAAATTAAAATCAGACCTAACTGGGTTGATACAAATCCTAATATGAAATTTAGAAATAGAGAAAATTTAAGAATAATTACAGTAGGTAGACTTGTTAAACAAAAAAACTACGAATTCCTAATCAAAGAATTCTCTGATTCAAATTACACGATTGACATAGTTGGAGATGGTCCTGAAAAGACAAAATTGGAAAATATGGCTAAAACTTTAAATTCGAATATTAATTTTTTAGGAAATCTTCCTTATCATGAGTTAATGAATATTCTAAGTTCAACTAAATACTTTATTTCAACATCTTTATACGAAGGTAATTCGAAAGTCCTCTTAGAAGCTCTAGCTTCAGGTTGTTTAGTTTTTGCAACAGATATTGAAAATAATTCAGAAATTATTACTCATGAAAAAACAGGAATTTTGTTTAATTTAAATGAAGGTGAATTAATTAATTCATTTAACAAATATATTAAAGATAGAACTAGTGAGGTAATTTCTGAAAATGCAGTTTTGCATATTTCAAAGAATTATTCACTGAATAAGGTATCTGACAATGAGTTTTCAGATTATATTTGGCTTCTTAGACAAAGAGGTTAAGAAATCTTTTAAAAAAGAAATAGGCTTTTTTATATAAATAATTTTTAAATTAAAAATACCGCTAATCAGGTGCTTAACTGACTCTCTTCTTCTCTTGTGTGTGATGTGGTAGCTACCTAAACCAAGCTCTCTGTACATATCCTGATAATATGTTGACTTTTTATTTAATATGCCTTTAGTTGTCCAAGGTTTTTTACTTCCATAAAAATGAACTATTTTTATTTCTTCACGAACTATTAAATTATCTTCAAGATTTGTAAAACAATTTAAGGATTCTGGGAGTTCATAAAATTTACCGTCTAAATAAGCATTAAATACATCTTGATCCCAATAAATAATATTATTTTCAATTTGTAAGAGTTTTTCACATAGTTTTTGTGTCAAATTTCCATTTATCCATTTATTTACATCAATTATTAGCAATCCAGCATTCATGTACTTAGAAGAACTTAGTTGAAGGTTTTTTATTATTTTTTCCATTTCAATTGTTTCAAACTTCTCTTTTCTAGCAGCAAGTATATATTCACTTTCTATAAGATTTTTGGAATGTTCAGATATTTCAATAGATGTGTCTTTCAAACATATCATGTCACAATCTACATAAGTAATAGATTCAAAATCTTCTATGTTCTCTATATAGTCGTTAAAAAAAAGTCTGTAATAAGTAGCTTCTGAAACATGGGAGTTTTCAACTTTAGGAAATGTATTAAATTTTCTATCAAATTTATATATATTTAATTCTTTTAAATTACTGTGATTTAAAATATTTTCTGGAAAAATGTCTTTTTTTGATGTATCTTTATGAATTACATTTAGACATATTTTTTCACTAGATTTTTCTAAAAATGAAAAAATAGAAGTAAATGCTTGAATATTATAATTTGAATCAAAACAATATAGTAAATTTAACACCTGAGGCAATTTTAATTATAGAATTATAATAGGCTGACTAGATATGGAAAAAAATTCAATTGTAGAAATATTCTGTGGGAATTATCCAGACAGCCATGTAACACCAAATATTGCCAGTAATCCTAATTTTGTATTCGAAAACGATCCAGCGTTTCAAGGTGTTCAGCTTTATGATGAAGATGAAAATGTAGTTACTGTTAATTCATTTACAGAATGTGAACACTATGTTCTTGGTGGATGGGATAACACTCTATATGGAACAAATGAATTAAATTTCTACAATACTACATCAATATTGCTGACTTTAACTGTACTTATATACTCACTGCTTAAAAAGAGTAAATATTTATGAATCAATTAATTTCTTTAACTAAAAACAAGAGCTTTACCTTAAAACTAATATTACTTTTATTACTTGTGGTACTCCCATGGACTCTTAATAACAGCTCTGATGATTTAAAGGCGCAAGAAATAACAGATGACTTAAGTTTTTATCAAATAAACACATGTGAATTTTCACTCATGGAAATATTAATTAAAAATCCAAAAGTTGCGTATCAAAAACACTTTAAAATTCGACCAAACCATTATTCCTCTTACCAATGCTTTGGTACAGTTACCGGAATTGACAGAATTGGCAATACTTTTTTTATTGCAGTAGGCACCAATGCGCTTATTGGAATTATTTTGAAGTCTCTTGCATTATTACTTTGTTTTTCTCTAATCAAAACGCATGAAAGTCATATTAATTTTCTGAGTAGAAAATATAATTCTATTCTTTTATTTTCATCAATAATTTTGACATATGGTATTTATGCTGAAAAACGCTTTTATTCAAAAAATTTGTACTTTTTAAATCTTGAAGAGTTAAGTAGCTACTTAATAATATTTGCTTTTATATTTTTTGTTACTTTTATATGTTTAGAGTTTGTTAACAATAGATTTGAAAATATAATCAACTTTTTTCCATTTATGTTTTTGTTTGTAGCCGTAATTGGTGGATATAATTTGCATATCTACACTTTTATCTTGACGATTATTGGCGTTTATTCCCTCTTTGAGAAACAAAAAAATATATATATTTACTTATCTTTATTATTTATAGGTCCATTCTTTTGGATTTCTAACTCTAACAAATATAATTACACTTTAGACTTAGATAAAATAGTTGGTTTTTCTAGTAGTTCAATGGACATTCATTCGACTACATATTGGTCAATTATTTTTTTTCTAACTTTTAATGGTCTACATACTTTAATTAAGAAAAACTTACAAAATATTAATTTAGAGCTAATAAAAAATAACTTTTTGATAACCTCTTTTCTAGTTGTGGTTTTTGGTTTACTTGGTGCAAATGCAACATTATTTAATTTTTTAAATTTCTACTATTTCGGGCAAAACAAAACTGGTATGAATACATTAAATGTTGTTGATGGCAATGCTTGGAGAGGTTTCTTTCCAAGTGCAGAAACAATAGGAGAATTTTATGGATTAGCAATATTATTGTTTGTGTTTTTTTTCATAAAAAATAAGAACAGCATAAATAAATTAGAAATCTTATTTGTTGGAGTTACGTTGTTTGGTTTAATAAAATCTAACAACGCAAGTGCCTTTATTCTACTTGTAATATTATCGTTAATTTATTACGTATCAAGAAACAATCAATACCGAAAGCATATATTATTGTCTTCAGGGGTTATTTCAGTTTTATTTATTATTTACCTAGCTTTCCAAGGTTCAATTTATTCTCTTGAATTTACTAACTCAAAAATTGTTCAGGATGCTCTCTATTATAAAAATGACTATCAGCAATCTAGCTTTTTAACCCATATTCAAGGAGAAAACTCAGAAATCAGCAAAATAATTATTGGGCTTATTAGTACTGTTTCTTTTTATATAAATAGATCAATTTTGTGGGGATTATTTTTTGCAAGATATAATCCATCAATATATGAGTTTTTACTCGGTACTGGTCCTTTGAATCTCTCAAAGCATTATAGTGAAATTGGTGTAAGCAACTATGATGTTGCCCGTAATGATACAAAAAATTTCGCCTTAGAAACGTTTTTACTTCCTCATTCATCCTTATTAAATGTGCTTTTATATTTTGGCTTAATAGGTGTTTTAATTATTTCTATTTATATCTTTAGAATTATTTTAAAAAGAAAAAATATAGACAAAGTTATTTTTTATCCATTGCTGTACTTAGTTATTAATTTTATAAAAGGTGATTCAATTTTATACTTATCTTCATTTGTGCTGATTTTGTTCTTTTTGATGGTTGCAAGCTTTAGTATTGATAAAGCAAAAGATTAATATTTTTTAATAAAAGAAATAGTTAGAATGTAGTTCAGTGAAGGTTTTAATTTTAGGAAGCAATGGTCTTGTAGGTACATCGGTAAAAAATGTACTAGAAAGAAATCCCAACATTAGAGAATTAATTTGCGCAACTAGAAATGATGCGGACTTATTTAATTTTGGCGAAACAAAAGAATTTATTGAAAATTCAAAGCCAGACATAATGATTAATGCTGCCGCAAAAGTTGGTGGAATTTATGCAAATAACTCTAAAAGAACAGAATTTATTTTGGAAAATCTCAAAATTAATGTAAATATTCTTGAAGCATCAATTCCTTTCTCTAATATGTACATAATCAATTTAGGTAGTAGTTGTATCTATCCCCTAGAAGCTAAAAATCCAATTAAAGAAGAGAGTGTAATGTCAGGAAGGCTTGAACCAACAAACTCTCCTTATGCGATGGCAAAATTAACTGCTATAGAGATTGGGGATGCTTTATCAAGTCAATATGGTCATAAAGTATTAAACCTTATGCCTACAAACTTATATGGTCCTTTTGATAATTTTTCTGAAAATGATAGTCACGTAATACCTGGATTAATTGCAAAAATGCATAAGGCTAAAGAGCAAAAAGCTGAAGAGTTTAAAATATGGGGAACAGGAAAGCCTTTGAGGGAATTTCTTTATGTTGATGACCTATCTAGGGCAATTGAATATCTAATCTTTAATAAACCTGAAGAATCTTTACTAAATATCGGAAGTGGAATTGAAATCACAATTTATGATTTAGCTAAAAAAATTAAAGAAGTCGTTGAGTTTGAGGGTCAATTAAACTTTGATAGCACTAAGCCGGATGGTAACCCTAGAAAACTTTTAGATTCAAGCACAATTAATAAGCTTGGATGGAGTCCTGAAGTTAATCTTGATAATGGACTAAGACTAACGTACAAATGGTATTTAAATAATCTATAAATTAAATTATTGGATTTTCCCAAGTAGGCGTCATAAGCTTATTTTGTATAAGAACTTTTTCTTGTTCAGCTAAAACTAAATCGTGTTCAATCATTAGCTTCACTAATTCATCAAAACTAGTTTTTGGAGACCAATTTAATTCTTTTCTAGCTTTAGTTGAATCACCAAGTAGGTGCTCAACTTCATTTGGTCTAAAATATTTTTCAGAGGTTTGTACATACTTTTCCCAATCCAAATCAACATATTCAAAAGCTTTCTGCAAAAATTCTTTAACTGTATGTGTTTCTCCTGTAGCAAGAACCCAGTCATCAGGGGTGTCATGTTGAAGCATTAACCACATTCCTTCTACATAGTCTCCAGCAAATCCCCAATCTCTAGAAGCATCTAGATTACCTAGAGTAAGTTTTGATTGTAGATTGTTTACAATTCTTCCAACAGCTCTTGTAATTTTTCTTGTAACAAATGTTTGCCCTCTATGTGGGGATTCATGATTAAACAGTATTCCATTGACGCAGAAGAGGTCATATGACTCTCTGTAAAGTTTTGTCATATTATGAGCGAATACTTTAGAAGCTGCATAAGGGCTTTTAGGTATAAGAGGAGATGTTTCGTTCAACATTTCTTTGTTAATGCCACCATACATTTCAGAGGAAGAAGCTTGATAAAATTTTATTTCATTATTTGAATGTCTGACAGCTTCTAAAAGAGCGACTGAGCCAAGGGTGCCTGTTTGTGTTGTGTAAATAGGATTTTTAAAAGACACTGCAACATGGGACTGTGCGGCTAAATTGTATATTTCATCTGGCTGAATTTGATTAATTAATGAGTTTAAAGAGGCGGAGTCAAGTAAATCGGAATAATGTAGGTTAAGTTTGCCAACTTCTTCAAATTGTGAAATTAATGGGTCAATTCTGTCAGTATTTATTGTAGAGGATCTACGAATTGTTCCGTGAACTTCATATCCTTTCTCAATCAATAATTTTGCTAAATAATAGCCATCCTGACCAGTTATTCCTGTTATTAGTGCCTTCATACCTATCTATGTTAATCAAAACTATCTGTAAAAAAACTTGCTAAGAAAAAATAATAAACTGCTGGAAAATGTGCGCTTTCCATTGAAGCACCAAAAAATGAAGTTATGAGAAATGGCATCGTAAAAATTAATTTAGACCAATCTTTAGTGTCACGCTTGAACAGTATAAGACCAAAAAAATAGGTGGTTAAAAATAGGTGGACAATACCTCCTCTTGCATAATTGTTTATTAAAAAATTGTGAACATTTTCATTTGTGCCATCTCGTCCAGACCTAGAAGGATCGTCCATAGCAGGTATTTTATCTTTGTAACCTATTCCAAAAATATAACTTTGTTTCTGTATTGAGTCTTGAATTACGTCTTGCCAGATTTGAAGTCTCCAATTTGCATTTCCGTCATCAGAGTAGATTCTCCCATCGACAATATATAAAAACAACCAATTATTATTTGAAAATTTGTGATCTAAAACAAATTCAATTGCATCTTCATTAGGCACTTCGTATGATTCGTAATAAGTCATACCCACAGAGGATATAAATACAACTGATATGGCAAGTATGAGCAAGATTATATTTCTTAATAAATTTCTTCTTAATTTATCAGAGTGATAAATTAACTGCGAAATAACATAAAAAACAAAGCCTAATGTAGCACCTTTGCTTTTCCATACAATTAGAGGTAGGTAAAGAGATGAAATTAATACAAATATATCAAGCGTTAATCTTTTGTACGGCATTTTTTTTAAGAAAATAAACGTAGAGATTACGAAGACCATTATTAAGTCATAACCCTTATGATTTTGCAGAGGTTTGTCCGAATATGCTGTTAAAAATTCAACTAAGAAGTTTGGTGAAAATATCCTTCTAGAAATTTCATTAAAATAAACTAGCATTGTTATAAAAATTAAAGTGTTTAAATGATAAGTCTTTAATTTATAATGTTTAAAAAATACATAGCCAAAATATAAATAGCCAATCGTCCATATATATGAAGATGACTTATATGTATAGCTATCAAAAAAAGAAGAGTTTGTAAGAACTGTAATTACGATAAAGGTAATCGCAAAACCTAAGTGTATTTTCATCAGTCTATTTATTGGACTTTTACGAAATTTAGTATCTATAAAAGCGCCTAAAGTCAAAATAAGTGAAAAAGCTACAATTAATTCACCTATTCTAAATCCAAATATACTTATTCCAATAAAAGCCCTGCCGTAAACAAAAATAAGAATTAAAAATAACATTAATAATTGGAGTACATAAGCAGGTTTATTTAGTTTACTTAACATTACTGCTTCTAACTTTTTTAAAGCTTTTTGCTATTTTTTTTATTTGATTAAAAGACTTAGAAAAATACAAGAAAGTTTTAGAAAAATAATATTCGAAAAGAAAAATAAATTTATTTTTTTTATCGTAGTTTGATTTCGGTTTGTCTTGCAATCTATCTAACTCACAAAACAAATCGTAATACTCCTTGCACATTATTTCTGAGTTATTTTTATAACTAGATAAATTTTTAAAATAATCAAAATAATTATTTATAAAAAAATTTAATTTTTCTTCAAGATTTTCGTTATCAAATTCTTCACCAAATCCAGTACAGTACTCAGGTATTCCTCCACTATTTATGTATAAAACTGGCAAACCACACTGCATAGCCTCAATATGATGATTACCAGAAGGCTCGTTCAATGAGCCGGTAATGTATCCATGATAAGTTTTTAATTTAGAAGCTAAAAAACTTTCTGAGAGTGGCTCGAGTACTTCTGTATTTTTAAATTTAAAATTCTTAGGAATGTTTCCAATATATGAGAATGATAATCTCTCTTTCCACTTTGGATTACCGAGTAAATCATCAATAATTTTATATGAATCAAAACCTTTCATCCAATTTGGACTCCAGTGATGAGTTACCAATCTAAATTTACTAGCGCCATCCCATGTGATTCTGTCTTGTTGATTGAAGTGCTGTATGTCTGATCCACTCAAAATCACTTTAGAATTTTTATGATTTAAACCTTTTTGGATAAATAAATCACTAATCCATTGACTTACATAAACAGTGTAATCAGCATATTGATTGGCATTCATTATTTGACTGTTCACGTTAGTTGTATTTTTTCTTTCATCACACTCGTTAATTCTTTGCAAAATAATTGATTCTTTATTTACAAATTGTTTGTAGTAAAAGGCATCTAAATGGTTGAAAGTAGACATTTCAGAACTTTTTAGTGGATTAATAATAAGGATAATGTCAATATCGACATCACTAAGATCATAAACAACATCAACATTTTTTTTAATAAGATATTTAGAGAGATTCTTAACAAATAAATTACCGCCACCGTATGGTCCGTCTACAAATTTAGATCCAATACTAACTTTCAATTTTTACACCATTAAACATATTAAGAAACTTATCAAAACCATTTGGTATTGTATATTTTTGAGCACTATCAAAAGCATAATCAATATCAATTTTTGCCTTAGTAAACTCGCCCACTTTATAAATTGAGTCTTTGTGTAATACTTCAGGAGCAACTCCAACCCGTGTAGAAAGAATTGGAGTTTTAGTAAGAGCACATTCAAAAATTGCTTGTGGGCCTCCTTCGACTCTTGATGTAACCAAATAGAGATTTAAAATATTATATAACTTATTCAAAACATCTAAAGGTACCATTTCAAAGTAGCGATAAGGGATTCCAGCTTCTTCTAATTGGTTGATTACATAATTTCTTCTTTTTCCTGACAAAATAACTTTTAATTTTTTATTTTTAGCATAAATTAATTTCACTAAATCTATAAAAATATCTGGCCCCTTTACAAGCTTAGGAGAAATTAAATCATGTCCTTCAGTATCTCTTTGAAAGCTGCCAACCAAATAATCTTCATTATCTATATCGAAACTTTTTCTTAGCTCTTCCTTGTTTTCAATTTCATACCAAATATTTTGGTTAACCCAAAAAGGAATAGAGGTAATTTTTTTATCGGTTAAGTTTGAAAGTTGTTCTTTGGTAATTTCTGAAATAACATGATATTCATCAACATATTGATCTAAATTGTAAAAATTATCTTTTTCTTTCTGACCAAACTTATCAAAATCAAAATGATAATAGGAACAAATTACTTTTTTATTTTTCAGATGACGTTTTGGTGTCTTTTTCCATACCCATGGTGCAATAATCCAAATAATATTTGCTTCTTTAATTTTTTCAGTAGATATTGACGGATTATATTTATACCATTCAGCTCTTACTCTATCAACAATCCAGGATTCATTAATTTTGCTTAAATAAATTTTCATATTTGTAAAAAACTTTTTTGTCTACAAGTAGACTCCTTTATTTATACTACATGTTTTAAACTGCTTATATATGGAAAATATTCTCATAACAGGTATCAGTGGACAGGATGGGGTTTTTTTAACTTCAGAAATCTTAAAAAATAATCCAACACACAACATTTACGGGATTACTCGTCAGGAAAATAAAGAAATTTTTTTTGGTAAATTAAACACAATATCAAATATAGATAACCAAAAAGTAAAGCTTTTAAATATAGACCTAAACAATTCGCATGAAACTAGTAAATTAATTGAAGATATTAGACCAGATTATATATACAACTTGTCGGGCCCAAGTTCAGTTTATGATTCTTTTATAAATCCACATGAAACAAAGTCTCAAATTAACAGTATATTTGAAAATCTAACAAGCCCTTTAATAAAATTGAGCTTATTTTCAAATTTTTATCAAGCTTCTTCCTCAGAAATGTTTGGTCTACATACGGAAGAAAGACTTAGTGAAGAATCAACATTTAATCCAAACTCGCCTTACGCTGAAGCAAAACTTGAAAACCACAAAAAAGTTTTAGACTTTTCTCAGAAATATGATTGGAAAATTTACTCTGGAATAATGTTTAACCACGAATCACAATTTAGAGAGGATGGGTACCTTTTTATGAAAATAATAAGTGGTGCAATTAACATTAAAAATAAAAAGTTAAAAAAATTGACCGTTGGAAGCCTTGACTATGTTAGAGATTGGAGTTTTGCGGGTGACATAAGTAAGGCTATCTATGATATAACAAACAAGGGAAGTTCTAATGCATATGTAATTGGTTCAGGTAAGGGCAATTCCATCAAAACTGTTATTGAAATAATTTTTGATTACTTTAATCTAAATTTAGATAAATATATTGATGTTGATGAAAAACTTATTCGGAAAGGTGATCCGGTAAGTGTTATTTCAAATCCCAAAAAATTAAATTATGAACTTGGTTGGACTAACAATATTAGTTTTGAAAGTCTTATACAAATTTGTATAGAATCGAAAATAAATAAATTTTAAGTTATGGAGTTTTTCTAAGCCTTACACAATCTGCATAATAATTTTGTCTCTCTAAGTTTTCTGACGATATATTATTTTCAGTATTTAGAATATAAAGTGCCTTATTCAAAGTTCTAACTTTGTATCCATTATTAAGTAAATCGTAAAATAATTTGTAATCTTGTGCAAAGTAGAATCGTTCATCATAGTATCCAATTTCTTGAAAAACATTTTTTTTAATTATTAAGGTTCCATGTATAAATGGATTTTTTCTATTTATAAGTAGCCTGTTTGGTATATAAAATGAAATTCCTGGTCTTTTTTTATTATTTTGTTTGACTAAAGACCTTGTTGTAACAGCATCAAGTCCCTTTTTCTTCATAAATAGTATTTGTTCTTCTATTCGATATGGAAGGCTTATATCATCAGCATCATGTCTAGCAATTAGACTTCCATTCGCTTTTTGAGCCAAATTATTCAATGATTTTGTTAGGCCTATATTTTTTTTATTACTAGAAAATAAAATTCTCTCATCTTTTAATTGAAATTTTTTACATATTTCTTTCGTACTGTCTGTCGAGCCATCGTCTGAAATGAGTATTTCTAAATTCTTATAGGTTTGGTTTAGTAAACTATCTATCGATTCACCCAGGGTCTTTTCAGAATTATAAGCACTTAAAAGTACAGAAACTAACTCATTAGAACTAGTCATTAAAAACCCTATTTAAATCTTTAATTAAGTTTTTTTCATCTAAATAATTTTCAATAAATTCCTTATTTTTTTTACCTATCTCATTTGAGTCGCCTAGATTATTTAAGTATATGAGTTTATTTTTTAGCTCTTCATAATCATATTGATTATATGAAAGAGGATATTCATTAGGAAAAAATTCTTCGATGCCACCTGATTTCGGAAATACAGAGGGAATTGCATGAAATGATGCTTCACATAGTAAAGTCGGTTGCCCTTCATAAAGCTTTGTAGCGGTTACAACTCCTTTTGAATTAGAAATTATATCTAACATTTCAGTGTTACTAACTTCTTTAACGAATTGAATAGAATCACTACTATATTGATCTTCTAAATAACTAAGAGATGGTCCATTACCGATAATTTTTAAATAAAGGTTATCAAAATTGCAACTTAAAAAGGTCTTAATTAATTCTTCAATCCCTTTTTCTTCAGATATACGTCCACCATAAACTACATACTCTCTATTAGACATCTTAATTTGTGATTGTTTTGCATTTATATCAAAAAGATTTGGAATTACAGAAATTCTTTCACCCGAAACACCTAGTTTGCTTAGAAATTTTTTATGAAATTTAGTCAACACAACAATTTTAAAATTCCCATTTTTTAGTAAATTAAAATATCTTTTTCCATAAAAAACAACCATTAAAGACTTGATATAAGAATTCAAAAAATATTTGTTAAATATTCTATATCTAGAGCTAAATTGACCACAGGCAGAACAGATTTCATTTTTAGGTATATGATTTTTATGAAAAAAGTTTTTTGTACAGAAATATCTAAAATTATGAAGTTTTAAAATAGTTTGAATATTTTTTTCTTTTAATACATCAAATATTGATAGTGATGCATTAAACCATGTATTGTGAACAAGGACTATATCTGGATTAAAATTATCAATAACTTTAGTTAGTTTGTTTCTACTTTCTTTACTTCTACTACTCAAAAATAATGGGAGTTTGTTTATAGATAAAAAAACTTTATTTGAAAAAATTAATGAATTAACAATAAAATGTTTTTCTAAAACTTTAGTTTCTTGTTCAACAACAATATCTTCTCCGCCTGTAATTCTATATTTATTATGAATAATTAATAATTTTCTCAATTTAATCAATTCTTTTATATAATTTCATAACATTAAGCACTTTCTATCTTGCGAAAAAAAGGTAGTTTTAATTTATTAACTTTAAAAATTTCAGAAATATCAAAGCTTGTAATAAGCCCAATTTTATGAAGTCTTTCATGTTGACCAATCCACCCATAAGACCAAAATGTATAGAAATTTACATTATTTTTGTTTTTGTTCAAATCTTTATATATTTTTTCAACGCCGGATTGCACGTCGTACATATTTAAATCATCAAAATAATAAATAAAACTGCTTGAAAGATTGTCTTTAATTATATTGTCATACTCGCTCAATATTCCTTCTTCTGAATGTAAGGCATCTGAGAAGACAATATCTATTTTTTGCTTTAGGAGGTTTTGAAAAACTGTTGCTCCCTCTATGCTTAGAACATCATTTTTAAAATATATTATCTCGTTATTAATATTTGAGTGCAGGTATTTTTGCCCTGATTTTGCATCAGTAGCTTCTTTGAATTGATATTTTTCTTTAATCACAGAAACTGGATCATTAATGTCGTAAGCATATAATGTAGATTCCGAAATACTATTTTCAACCTGTTGAAAGTTTTTAAATACTGATGTTCCAATTTCCAAGTAATTTAGGTTAGTTAGGCCTAATTGATAAATTAAGTAAATTAAAATATCAGTATTTGTTGGAAATAAATCAATGTCCTTTTTTAGATTGGTATAGATATGGTATTGTATTCCATAATTGTTCTCTTCAGCATCGTATTCATGTGCAGGTATAAACTCATTTACTGATTTTAAAAACTGTCTATTATTTTTCATTACATCAATTAAGTTTTGAGGTAAATTATTTTTAAAATATAACAAAAAAATAAATGTAAATTTTTTGGAAAAGTATCTAAATATTTTTAAATAATGGTATTTTATAAAATCAAATATTGGAAATTTTCTTAACATAATTTGAATTGCACTATTTACTGACCTGTAGTTCACTCATTTCAATGTGATGATCAAAATTAATCAACTCATCAGGATTGTGAGTGGAATTAATAATTGTTATATCTAAACCATCAATAATTTCATAGATAACTCTTTTAGATTCCGAATCAAGGTTTGATGTTGACTCATCTAATATTAAAATATCAACCCCATATATGAGAGTTCTTATAAATGCAATTTTTTGCATTTGACCCGAAGAAAGTGCCTTATTTGATATCTCTCTATCTAGGTTGTAATCTTCTTCTGCTTCAAAAGTTTTAAATAATTTTAGATACTTTAACATCTCTTTATCAGTGCTTTCATTCTTGCTGCCATATAGAAGATTTTGCCTAATACTTGCATTTAAGATCATTGGATTAGCACCAACATATCCGTACTTATTAGAGTAGGTTGTAATTGATCCTTCAGTGGGGTAGAAAACACCGGAAACTAACCCAAGAAAAGTACTCTTCCCAGAACCGTTGGGTCCCGTTATGATAGTGTGTTTATTTTTTTCAATTTTTAAGCTAAGTTTATTAAAATTTTCATGTTCTGAATTAAAGTACGAAAAAGATACATTGTTTATTTCAACAGCCGTTTTTTCATCAAGATTTTCAGATGAAACAATAAAATTTTTTGAATTTTCCATTCCTCTATTTGACTCAATTTCGTAGAGCTTTTCTATGTAAACATGGAATGCAGTAAGTATATGTATATTTTTATTAAACACCCCCAGTGATTGGAACAATCTTAAAAGAATTCCAATAAAATCAAATGTTATGAATTTTAATCCATTGAAAAATATCAATAGCACTGACAATATAAATAGAGTAAAAAAGTTTGGGAGTATCGTGTTAATAGTTCCAGTCTTTATCTCATTAAATCTTGAGGATGAATATCGATTTAAAACTTCTTTATAAGATGAGATTTCTTTTGAAACATAATTGACAATTTTAATTAAAAATAGATTGTCCAATACCTTCTCAACTGCTTTACCTGAATCTTCAAAATAGATATATGCTTTATGAGCATATTTTCTACCTAATTTTGTCAGTAGCAATGTAGGTAAGCTCAAAATTAATGCTCCAAGTCCAAAATAAATAACTACTTGAGTATTTGAAAAAAGTAAATAAATAGCAAATATTAAAATCTGTAAAAGACTTCCAAGAAACAACGCTAGAGTTGAGTAAAAATGGCCAACTTGAGTTGAAATAGTGTTTACATAAAAATATGCATCTGAGATTGAATAATTTCCTTTCTTAAATATTTCACCTAGAAGATGAACTCTTAAATTATTCTCTATATCAAGTTGCAACTTTGTAGTTAACCAAATTTGCAAAAAATTTAGAAAAAATCTGAAAAATATAGAGACCGGAAAGAGAATATTATTTGAAAGAATAATATCAACAAATTGATTGCTTACTCCAATATCTTCAGCAAATAACTTTGAGAAGAAAAGAATAATTAAAATATCAAAAAATATTAATAAATTTAATACAAGTGCTAAAGAAGCAATTTTTATTTTTTTATGCCTAGTTCTTGTAAGTTTTGAAACCGTTAGTAGATCTGATATAAAAGTATTTAATTTATTTAACATATTTTATAAATTTGCTTTCTTATTAACACTAACTGCAAAAAACATTAATTAACAAAAAAATTAAAAATCTGTATCAAGTTAATTGAAAATGAAATTATTAAAATTTTACTTTATTTACTATGTAAAATATTCCTATGCTGCAAATTATAGGCAGAAATAAAGTTCTTTTTTTTATATCATTTTTTGTTTTTTTGTTAATTTTTGTTTTTATGGACAGTGAAGCGAAATTACTAAATTATAGCTGTGGCGATAAGCCACTAGACTTTGTAGAAATAGAGGTACCAAATAATCCAAATTATATATTCGAAAATGATCCCTTTTACAATCAAGTAAAGCTATACGATAAAAAAGAAAATACTATTCTTGTTAATTCATACATAGAATGCAAGCACTATGTAGAAGGAGGATGGTTCAAGCCACCACTCGAAAGTAACATTGACAATAGAGATTTAAATGTATACAAGGCTATAGGTGCCTCTTTATTATTAATGATTTTTTATAGATATAATCAATTTCTGACTTCAATTAAAATCAGTAGAAATAATTTAATAAGCTTCTTTCCGGTAATATTTTTTTCATTAATTTATTTAATAATTTTAAATAAATTATTAAATAGGGGGCTATATTTTCCATTAACTAATGAAAATCAAATTATTAAAGTTGCTTCTTTATCTTTATTAATGTTTTTTCTGTATTATATTTCAAAAATAATTAGTGAGGCTTTTAATCAGCACTCCCAATCTTTATCATTGGTGTATTTCTTACTTAGTTTTTTCTTATTTGATTTTCTATTAATTCCTTTTACAAAAAATATTCAATTTCAAACTTCATTATTAATTGTTAGTTTTTTATGGTTATTATTTTTTATATTAAAAAAAACTCCTATTCTAAACTTAATTTATTTATCTTTTTCGTACCTATGTGTTTACATATTTAATAATTATTATTTTGAAATCCTTACTATGGAAAATAATTATAAAATTTTAAATACTGATGTGGAGTTACAGTGGTTTCCTTTAGTTTCTATGGTTCATGATCATAATTTATTTTATGCTTTTGAGAACTCTCTCATCCCTGGTTATGGAATGTTGCTTTCGTATACTCAGGCCGTTATTCATAAAATTATTTTTTTTAACTCGATATACAATTTTTCAACTCTAGATGCTAATTTAATATTGTTATTAAGTTTCTTCTTATTTAAAGATTTAGATATTTTTAAACAGAATAAAATTGCCCTTGGTGCCAGTTATTTTTTAATAATACTTGATGATGGTTGGTTAAGATTTTTAATGGGTAATTCATTAATGCTTGAAGGTTTAGTTAGTTTTTTATTTGCAACTTTTGTAATAAACATTAGTAAAGATAAGCTAAAAAAAGCTAGTGCCACCGAGAACAGTATTTTTATACTTTTTCTTTCTTTGCTAATTTTTAGCAAACAATTTATAGAAACTATAGTGCTGATTGTTTTACTCTATATCTTTTCAGTAATCAGAAACAAAATAAGCACTCTCCCTTTTTTAGTTATAATTTTTTTAAATCAAATTTACAATAGAATTTACTTTAATTCTTTGACAGATATTGAATACATTGATAGGCCTTTAAGCGAAATCATACTTGATATAGTTTTATTAAAAAATGCAAACTGGCAAAATGTTAACAATATTGTTTTAAAAGTTTTCGATTATAAATTTATATTTTTCACATTAATTTTAATTCTATTGTTTTTTAAATATGCAAATGATTTAAGCCAGATAAGTATTGTTCTAATTGCTATAAATTTATTTCTAATAGTTCTTTTATATGTTTTTGTTTGGCAGGATATTGAGTATGATTCATCATTAAGATATATTATGAATACCGGTCATTTGATATTTATTTGCTTGTTTACTCAATTTGATTTTTATCAGAAAAAGCAAACAACTTACTAAAAACTACTATTTTGAATAAGATTTGAATAGCATCAGATGTCTTTATTTTCTTACCCTCTTCATAAGACCTTGCATCGTATCTGATTGGTATTTCAAAAATATCCATATCTCTATTAATTACTTTAGAGAGAACTTCTATCTCAATTGAGAATCCTTTTTCAGTTAAATTAAAATCCCTTAATATCTCTGTTTCTATTAACCAATAACAACTAGCTATATCTGAAACAAATTTTCCATTTAGGGCTGTGAAAAGAAGGCTAAAAGCTTTTTGCGCATAATAAGTTCTTTTATATAATGAAGATCTTTTTTTGTACCCAATTGTTCTTGATCCTAAAATTAGGGAATTTGAATTTAGAGAAGCCTGATCAAACATTTCAGGAATATCCTCGGGAAAATATTCTAAATCAGCATCATGAATAATTACGTGTGTAGTATTAATGAATTCCAACCCTCTAATCACTGCGGCGCCTTTACCACTATTTTTACCTGTTGAAACAGTGGTAATATTGTCAAAATTTTTAGAAAGATTTCTGGCTATATCTGGACTTGAGTCTGTAGAACAATCATCTACTAAAACTATTTGATGAAATATTTTTTGTTTAATCAATCTACCAACGGATTCATTTAGAAACAATTCTTCATTGTAAAAGGGTACAATTACTCCCAAGTTTTTCATATTTGTATTTTAAAACAATATTAATTATTTTTTATCCCATCTTTCCCAAACCATATAATATGACCAAACTTCTTTATGGGTAGTGTTTAAATTTCTTCTAATTCTATCTCTTCGAAGATCGGCATCATTAATATTTTCATGAAATTGTATTTGTAGTTTGTCTATTGTTGAAATTAGACCTGATTGTAATAATTTTTCAAGCAAATCATATTCTGAACCTTCAATATTAACTTTTAAGAGATCAATTTTTTTAATATCGAGATCTTTAATAACTTCTGTAATATCTTTTATTAATATTTTGATATCTATTTTTTCTTTTGTTACTTCTGTCCCTGTTTTGTTTTTTTAGAAAGCTAGTAAGGAAAAACCTTTATAGCTATTAGTGGCCAGAGGCAGAATCCAACTGCCGACCCCTTGTTTTTCAGACAAGGGCTAACCATTTGACCTTAGTTGATTATAACTTATTCTGTTTGAATATACTCTCGTTATACAGAGCCAATATATCGCAGTGAGCGGTAAATACAGCAGACTTTCATACTGAGCAGGTCATAGTTTGGTCATAGTTTTAAAATTTACTAATAAATTTTTTACTTTCTTTTTCCAAAATTCTAATTTTGTATACTTTATAAAAAAATCTATTAAAAAATTGTTTAAAAAGAAATACTTAAATTTTGCTTTTGAAATTGAAATTCTATTAATGAATTTATTGTTTATATATAAAGCATCACCATAACTTCCTGACTGAATACTTGGAATTACTTTTAGAACTTTCTTATTTTGCTTAACAAATGAAAAATTATTTAAACAAAGAAAATTATTTAAATCTTTATAAATGGTTTGATTTTTATATCCTTCATAATTTGAAAACTCTACAATTAAAAATTTAAAAGTGTTGATTAAATTTTCAAAACCTTCAAGAACTTCCAACTCATACCCTTGTGTATCAAGTATTGCAATATCTATTTTTGAATATTTAAAACTTGAATACTTTTTAACTTCAATAAGTCGAGATTCAGAAAATGTTACATTTGAATTTCTAGGTTTTTTTAAAGAGGTACTTCCAGAATCATCATCTTTTCCTTTATCTGCGATATAAATTAATTTTTCTGAATTTTGATTTCCTAAAGCACATCTATGTAAAACAAAATTTGGTAAATCAATTATTTTATTTTCAATATCATCTGCAAATTCATTAATTGGTTCGAAAATTATAACTTTATCAAGATCTAATGATTTATAACTATCTATTTCTTGCCCTTTGTGTCCGCCAATATGAATTAAAGAATTTATTTTCTGAATTTTCATAGCGTGACAAAGAAGATCTATCATTTTCTGAGAAATATAATAGCATATAATTGTTTAAAATTTTGGTCCAAGAAATGGTCATAGTTTTTTCTTGTTTGTTTGTGAAGAGCAATAGAGCCTATGTTTATTGTGGATAGAGGCAGAATCGAACTGCCGACCTCTTGTTTTTCAGATAGAGGCAAACCACTTGACCTTTCTTTATTTTAAGTTAATCATCATTAATAATCGCTCATTTTTGAAAAGCTTTAAAGTTAAATGAGTAGTAAATAACAGACAATACTTTTATGTGCGTGTGACATAAAAAATATAAAGGGATTGATGTGGACATATAAATTAACAACTTATGTGGAATCACAAAAATATTATAAAAAAATTATAAATCCAGATTTTTAATTATAATTTCTAAACATGTTTTTACAGAATATTTAGAAGTATCTATATTTGTTGAATAATTTGTAGGTTTCTCATATATTGAACCTATACCGGTAATATTATTTCTTACTTTTTCTTTATTGGAATACAAACCTTTTGGATCTCGCTTCATACACTCATTTAGAGGAGTAGATAAATAAATTAAATTAAATAAACCTTTACCAATAATCTTTTCAGCTTCGTTTCTAGATTCATTAAGTGGTGAAATGACAGATACTATTGGAATGACACCAGCATCCGATAATATTTTTGCTACAAAAGCTATCCGTCTGTTATTTTCAATTCTGTCTGAATAAGAAAATCCAAGATCTTTGTTAATAGTCTGTCTAAGGTTGTCTCCGTCTAATATTGTGAAAGGTTTTTCAATTGAGTTAAGATAACTACCTAATTCATTTGCTAATGTTGTTTTTCCTGAACCTGAATAACCTGTAAACCATACAACTTTTGCTGCAGAATTAATTGTTGATTTTTTTAGTATCTCAGTGCTTAAAGTAAAGCCTTTATCTAAAAAATGATTAACTCTTCCAAATCCTAAACTTTTCTTTGAATTTGGATCAACAATTATAAATTTTGAAATCTTAGTTAAAAAATCGTTAGTTCCAATTACATTTGAGTCTTCGAATTCTAAGTAAACTTCAGAGATATCATTAAACTTTATTTTGTTCTTTCTGTCCTTGTTTCTCAGGTATCCATTAATATTTTTATGGTTAAAGATAAAAATATATTTTTTATTTGAAATTATTTCTTCATTTGAAATTGAGATGATAGTTGCTTTAGCAGAATTAGTAACTGTATTGTTAGAAATATTTGAGATAATATCTCCATTTAAAATATTAATATCTTCATTTATAGATACTGATCCGTATCCGTCAATTTTTGAAATATTATTATTAAAATTTTTATAAAGTTTTTTTATAGTTATTTTTTCTTTTGATCTTAAATTTATTAATTTACTTTCTTTATCAACTTTGCCTTCAAAAACATCAATGCCGTATACTCGCTCATCTTCTAATTTATCGATTTGTTGAATACGGGCTGATGTGTTCTTAAAAGTTTTTTTATTTTTGTGAGATTCAAGAATTGAATCTAATACGCTATCACCACTGTAATAAGGAGTTTTATCAGAAATTTTTGTAATATTATCACCTTTTAATGCAGAAACTGGAATTACTTTTTGCTTAATATTTGTATTTTTAATTAAATAATCTTCTATCTGATTTCTTACATTAAAAAATCTCTCTTCATCATAATTAACTTTGTCTATCTTGTTAATACAAAATATAACTTGATCTATCTCAGACAACTTCGTAATAATATCAATGTGTTTTTTTGTTTGATCTAAAACACCTTTCTCTATATCCAAAAGAAGTAATGCAGAGTCAGAAAATGAAACTGCATTTGCCATATTTTTTGTAAACTCCTTATGACCTGGGGAATCTACAAATACAATTTGTTTTTTATTTAGTACTATATATTTGAATGCAACATCTATTGTTATACCCTGCTTTTTTTCATCAATTAGTCCATCGAGCAATAAAGAATAATCTATCTCATCTTCATTAAGTTGTTTTGCTTTATTTTTTAGGTATTCTGATTGGTCAATTTGAATATTTTCAGTTTCATACAGCAGCCTACCAAGTAGTGTAGATTTTCCATCATCTACACTTCCAGCAGTCATAACATATGTAATATCACTCATTCAAAAATAGCCATCTTTCTTTTTAAGCTCCATACTTCCTTCTTCATCATGATCAATTAACCTTCCTGAGCGTTCCGAATATTTAGACTTTTTTAACTCATTTATAATTTGAGAAATATTTTTTGCGTTGCTTTCAACTCCTGCAGTTAAGGGGTAGCATCCAAGAGTTCTGAATCTGATATTTTTTTCTAGAATTTTTTCTCCATTTTTTAATTCAAATCTAGAGTCATCAATTAAAAAATATTGATTACCTCTCTTTACAACTTTTCTTTTTTTAGAGAAATACAATGGTACGATTTCAATATTCTCTGTTTTAATATACTCCCATATATTTATTTCAGTCCAATTTGAAAGAGGAAATACTCTAAAAGATTCATCTTCTGTAAGGTAGGTATTGAAAATATACCATGGCTCTATTGGTTGGTTTAAAGGATCCCATTTTTGAAATTTATTTCTTTTTGAAAGTACCTTTTCTTTAGCCCTACTTGACTCTTCATCTCTTCTTGCACCACCATAGACAAAATCATAACCGCCTTCCTTCAATGCTTGTTTTAAAGCATCTGTTTTCATTATTTTCGTATATTCACGTGAATTAAAAGGAGTAATATTCTTTGTTTTAGAATCTTTATTAGTGTGGACCACTAAATCCAAGTTATATTTATCTCTGATTAAATCTCTGAAAATTATCATTTCTTTAAACTTCCACGTTGTGTCTATATGGAGTAGCTTTAATTTTGGTCGAAAAGGATAAAATGCTTTTAAAAAAAGGTGTAAGAGCACTGATGAATCTTTTCCTATTGAGTATAAGAAAACAGGATTTTTGGCTTTAAGATGGGTATCCCTTATAATTTCAATGCTTTCATTTTCAAGATTTTTCAAAATACTATTCATGCAGTGTGTGATAGTTCCACTCTATTTTATTATCTTAAAACTTTTTAAGCTTTTTTGGTCTTGAAAGTAGAGCATTCGTATTTTTTCTTGTGTTTTATCATTTTTTACTATATTTTTTGGCTTTAAAATTTTTATCATTTTCCCAAATATTTTATTTACAAACTTTATGATGATAATAATAATATGGGTTTTTGAGTCTTTTACATATTTTTTAGGAAAAAAGCGGGTCTTTTGACTCTATAATTTAACACTCTTTAGTACTAACTAGTACTAACTAGTGTTAAATGGTTCTTTCCTTACAAGGAAGAAGTCACAGGTTCAAATCCTGTAGCGCCCATAAAGGTTGTTCAGAAATACACCCTGCTGAAATCTGAAAGACTAAATAATAACCGCACGATTTGTCTGTTTTAAATATATCTTCAATATAAGATATTTTTATGTTTAGTAATGATAAGAAATTTATTTATATAGAGAAATATAAATGTGGGTCTAGAAGTATTGTGGATGCTTTAAGAGAATATAATTCGGACTTTAATTTTTTTAAAATATATTTAAACAAAATAATAAAAAAAATAAGTTCGAAGGAAATTTATAACTTTCCAAAAAAGCATGTGACAGCTTATGAATATCTAGAGTATTTTGGGCCAAAAAAATATAATGAATTTTTTAAATTTACATTCTCCAGAAACCCTTTTGATATACAAGTTTCTTTATTCCACTTTATGAAAGAACAAAAAGATCATTTTCAACATGAAATCATTAAAGGCATGTCCTTTGATGAGTACATTTTATGGAGGTGTAAGGAAGATAGGCAGTTGCAAAAAAATTTTGTAGTTGATTCTGAAGGAAATATAATTGTTGATTTTATCGGTAAGCTTGAAAATATAAATCAAGATCTTAATACAGTTGCTAAAAAATTAAATTTAAATTATCAGCTACAGCATATAAATCGTTCAAATCATATGCCATATCAGGAATATTACAGTAAAAAAACAGAAGATTTAATTATTGATCACTTTTATGAGGATTTTGAATTATTTGATTATCCAAAAAAGATATTGAGATAACCCTTTAAATAGGTCTGTCCTTAGAAATCGTTAATCTACAGTTTTCCATAGATGTAAGGATGTAATTGATCTATAAGGAATCCATTTTTCAGATTGCTTAGGCACTGTTTTTAGTCATCGTTTTGATTAGTTTGTTTGTGAAGACAAAATAAGCCTATGTTTATTGTGGCCAGAGGCAGAATCGAACTGCCGACCCCTTGTTTTTCAGATATGGGGTAACCTTTTGACCTTAGCTAATTATAACTAATTCTATTTGAATATACGCTCTCTATACAGAGGCTTTATATCACAGTGAGCGTGCAATAAAACAGACTTTAAGAGTGAGCGCGTCACTATTTAGTTACTGTTTTTAGAAATCTACTTTACTTTAACTGCAGTTCCATAAGCAAATATCTCAAGAACTTGTTTTTGTTTAGTCCACCCTTGTTCAAGAGCTGCTCTATGTTCAAATTGAAGACCAATAACAGCATTTGCACCCTTTGACATAGCGATGGATTTTAGATTTTCTCTTGAATCATCAAATGCCGCATCAATGTCTAACATTCCCCAATTTTTTGTTGAAGATGCAAGCGAAAAGATAGGTCCTATAATTTCATAGTCCGACTTCAAATCAGTAGTTGTTAATATTACTTCTTCCATAGTCAGATTTTACTATTCGTAAATCATTTTTGTTTAAAAAAAGCCGATATATCGAAGTGAGCGTGTCACTATTTAGTCACTGTTTTAGTAACTGTTTTGATTAGTTTGATTGTGAAGACAAAATAAGCCTATGTTTATTGTGGCCAGAGGCAGAATCGAACTGCCGACCCCTTGTTTTTCAGATATGGGGTAACCTTTTGACCTTAGCTAATTATAACTAATTCTATTTGAATTTACGCTCTCTATACAGAGCCAATATATCGCAGTGAGCGTAGATTAAAAGAGACTTCAAAAGTGAGCGTGCCTTAATTTAGTCATCGTTTTTAATTATCTGGTAAAGCAATAGGTTCGGGTTGATAAATAATGTGAATTGCTGAAGCAACAGATTGTGCATTGTGGGGAACAAACTTTTCACCAGCAAGTACCGCAACGACAAGATCGCCTTGTTTAAAATCCCACTCATCTATTTTTGTATTGAATTCATATAATTCAACTGATGAATCAACACTTACCCAATAACGATAATTTATAAGAATTCCATTTACTTCGCCTTTGTCATTTAGTTGTACATCATCAACATATCCAATTACAATTCCATTTTGATACAGTGTTGTAGTAGTAGTCATAGGGAAAGTGGTTGTAGTCACTTCTTTTAGTGCTTCTTCAACTGCTTCTTCAACTCTTGCATCCATTATTTCCTGTACAGCTTTGCCTTGTTCTACTGAAATAGTGTTTGTTGTAAAATAAACAATAGCAATAAATAAAACAACAATTATAAGCGAAGATTCTCTAAATTTTGTTTTTCTAAAGTAGTTCATAATCCAATTTAATGATAGATACCCTGTAAGCCCCTCTTTCTAGAGGGGTTTACTTTATCCTTGTTCATTAGTACTAGAGAACACAGCTTGAACAATTAATCTTTCAGCTGCACTATATTTTGGGTGACAAGTAGTTAAAGTTAACATCATTTCTTCTGTATCTGGGTCAGCAAATATAGAAACATCATCTTTATGTGTAACAAAAACATTAGTTACTGCATACTCAACATAAGTATCTTTAGTACTATTCCAAAATTTTATTTTATCCCCTGCTACTAATTTATCTAAGTCCATAAATGGTGCTGTATAACTAGTTCTATGCCCTGCTATTGCAGTATTGGAATAAGGTTTAAACCAAAATGGAGTTTCTGTTGCTTGATAATGCCCTACTCCTGTTTGTAGATACTCTAAGCTAGTTCCCTCATATATCAATGTTTCAACTCCAAGTATATCTATTTCAAGTATGCCAATTAATGTGCCAAGTTCTACAAAAGGTGTTTTTAATTCAGTATCATCTGTGAACTGAATAACAGGTGTCATTGGTATTGTTGTAGTAGTAGTTTCTTCTACAGTAGTAGTTGTAGTGTCTTCTACAGTAGTAGTTGTAGTGTCTTCTACAGTAGTAGTTGTAGTGTCTTCAATCGAGGTAATTGTAGTGTCTTGAACCACAGTTTCCTCATTAGGTCCACCACAAGCAACTATAAATAGCAATAAGAGTATGAATACCTTTTTCATATTTATTATTCTAAAATTTTTGTGACAGTTTTGTTAAATTAATTAAAAAACCTTGTGGCCAGAGGCAGAATCGAACTGCCGACCCCTTGTTTTTCAGACAAGTGCTCTACCGACTGAGCTATCTGGCCATTAAGCGGGGACGACGGGATTCGAACCCGCGACCTCCTGCGTGACAGGCAGGCGTGAACTCCAGACTTCACCACGCCCCCGTAATGTAATGATTATAATGCATAAATAAATTTCAACGTAATAAAATTTACAGCAATAAAATATATCTTAATGAAATTAACAAGTGTCATTAAATATGCTGTTAGATTTATATTTCTACAGCTTTTTCTTTCTGCTTTTTTTATATATTTCTTTGATAACTTTTTAATTAAAGATATTCAAACAAAAAATCTTATTTATAAAAATTTAATTGATGACATTGATAGGTTTCTTCCATTTATAAATGGAGTATATGTAACTGTAGATACTTTAATTGTTTTTGTCATCTTCATATTTTTAATCATTTTGTATTCGACAAAATTCTATACATACGTCAATGAATTATCCTATTCAATTAATAAAAATCTTCTTGATGAATATTTTCAGCTTTATTTACTATGGACGAGTTACATATTTACTATATTCTTTCTTTTAAGATTTGAAAATATTTCAAGAGGTTACTTACTTCTATTTTCTTTCATAGTGCCAATTTTTTTACTAGCATTTAGAAATACAGAATTAATCTCATCATTATTAGGTAGATCTGTTACAGGAGAAACTTATCTATCAATCAATTTGGACAAAAACTCTTTATTTAGAAATTTGAGAATCTTAACTTTTAGAAAATCCCTCGGTAGTTTTTACTCTCAGGATATAAGCAATTCAGAAAATATTATTAATAATATTGACAACTTTAATAAAGAAGAAAAAATTAATCTTATAGTCTTGAATTTGGAAACAAAAAAAAGTATTGATGAAAACCTAGAAAAATATTTGATTAATACAAATAAGAAAGTTTTAATAATCTCTGAACACAAGCCGGACTTTCAAACAAACTTTTTATACAGACAAGAGTTTATGGATGAAAATTATTTTACTTATTTTAATAATGACATCCAATATGGTGCAAAATATATTTTAAAAAGAATTATTGATATTATTTTAAGTACCTTTGGATTAATCATTTTCATGCCGATTATTTTTCTTCTTTCAATCTATATAGTATCTATTGATGGATATCCATTTTTTGTTAAACAAAAAAGAGTAGGGTTACACGGACAAGTTTTTGATATGTATAAATTTAGAACTATGCATAAAAACTCACATAAACAAAGAGAATCGTTAGATGAGCTAAATAAATCTGACGGTCCATTATTTAAAATTGAAAATGATCCAAGAATTTTAAAAGGTCTACTTTTTGCGAGAAAGTTTAGTTTAGATGAATTATTACAGTTTATAAATGTACTTAAAGGAGAAATGTCTATTGTTGGTCCTAGACCATTGTTCGATGACGATACACAGCTATTTGATACAAAATATATGAGAAGGCTAAATGTGCTTCCTGGTATAACTGGACTTTTGCAAATAAATGAAAGGAATACCTCTGATTTTTCAATATGGTACAAGTACGATATTGAATATATCGAGAACTGGAGTTTGTATCTGGATTTAAAAATTATTTTAAAGACGCCTATATCTTTATTTACCAGTAAAACAACAGGACTTTAAGAGTGGGTCGGGTGGGAATCGAACCCACGACCTTGAGCTTAAAAGGCTCCTGCTCTGCCGATTGAGCTACCGACCCAGTTAATTAATAACAAAGAATAGTATAAACATTTCTTTTTGTTATAAGGAAT